>Ga0302242_1000579_pt1 | contig 34647 bp, 26 predicted proteins | sample AAG_UR_Lys_MG_FD_193510 | JGI IMG/M metagenome (GOLD analysis project Ga0302242, IMG submission 193510) | Enriched activated sludge microbial communities from anaerobic digester in WTTP, New Holstein, Wisconsin, United States - AAG_UR_Lys | ecosystem: Engineered > Bioreactor > Anaerobic >...
CCAAAGATAAAGTGGGCCCCGGTATCAAGTCCCCTCGAATGTGAAGCCTCAAGCGCATTCACCGCATCGGAAAATGAATGTCCCCTGTTTATCCTTGCAAGAGTGGCGTCATAGCATGATTCTATGCCGAATTCAAGAAGAACTATGCAATGTTCCGACAATTCTTTAAGAAGATCGAGTATTTCATCATTCACGCAGTCGGGCCGCGTGCTAATCACAAGTCCCCTGATATCCTTGTGTTTCAGGGCTTCAGTATATAAATCCCTCAGTATTACAGGACTGGCGTATGTATTTGAATATGCCTGGAAATAAGCCAGATATGCCTCGGCTCTCCTGTAGCGTCTTTTATGGAATTCAATTCCTTCATTTATCTGTTGAATGACCGGTTTTTCGGGATTGCAGTATGAAGGATTGAAAGCCCTGTTATTGCAGTAGGTACAGCCGCCGGTCCCTTTGGTGCCGTCACGGTTCGGACAGCTGAAGCCTGCATCTATCGACACCTTCTGCATCCTGTAACCATGGACTGATTTGAAGCTGTCGCTGAAGGCGTTGTACCTTCTGGGGGATACCCATGGATATTTGGGCGCTATGTTGATATTTTCTTCCATTCAGACAGTGACAATTCTGTTTGCATCCACATACCATATATAGGCACCGGCAACATCATAAGCCATTTCAGTCAGTATCTTCCTGTATTCCCTGACCTGTCTGAGGTGACTGTCGCTCTCCTCACCGAACTTGAAATCGACAATGTAAGTCTTTCCATCTCTTATGATTACACGGTCGGGTCTCCGGGTTCCGGAATCAGGCATAAGAAGAGTTGCTTCATTCAGCACCACGTTTCCTTCCGCGAACCATACATTTACATGAGGCTGACCAATGAGAGAATGAATATTCCGGATCATTGAATCTTCTTCCTGTTTTGTGATCTCACCAGCCCTGACCATCTTTCTGACAGCTTCCGGAACGTCATCAGCGCTTAGTATCCTGCTGAACAGATCATGCATCATCCGGCCGTAAGTAATCTTTCCCCTTGCATCCGACTTTCCGGCATCGAGGTAATCCTCCCAGTTAAATTTCAGCTTAAGCGAAGCGTTTAAGTCATTCACCGGATACTCACCAACAAACAATCCCATTCCGGGAGCAGTTTCTCTATGAACATCTGGAAGATTCCCAAATTCAAGAATACCTGAATCCTGGTCGAAGAAGGTATGCAGAAAAGCCGGTGATCCGTCGGGATGATCTCCGGTGAAGCTAATTGCCTTACTGATTACCGATGCTATCCTGCTATCGGCTCCCGGTTTAGCAGGAGCAAAGCCGAATATGGCGCTCACAGCCCTTGTGAAAGCCACGTAAAGGAGGTTTATATTATCAAGGTAAGCGGAAAGCCGTTCATCGAAGTACTGGTCTGCAAAAATCGTGTCAGCCAGTTCACTGCTGTATCTCAGCGGCACTATTCCCAGCTTGTTGAAAGGCGGCGAATCAGGCACGGCCCAGAGGATATTTGAAAGAAAGGGCTTATGATCGAGGTTCCAGGAGAGGAAAGGAAGAATCACAATTTCAAACTCAAGACCCTTTGACTTGTGAATTGTCAGTACCCGAATTGAATCCTGACTGTCTGGAACCGCGATCGACTTTTTCACACCTTCGGTATTCCACCATTCAAGGAATGAGGCTATTCCGGGATTCCTTGCCGAAGCCTGCCCAAGCACAATATCCTGAAAAGCGTTCAGATATGGAACATTGAAGGAGAAATTGCCAAGTCCGAAAAATCCTGTCACTTTTTCGGTTATATTCCATAAAGGCTGGTTTCTAAGACTGTCAAGCAACTCAATGTATCCCTCCGGAAAGTAGATTTGAGAAAACACTATAAGTTCTTCCGCGGGAAGAGCTACCTTTTCTGCATCCGCGCTTCCCGTGGCAAGAAGGAAATTCCTTAGCATCAAAGCCCTGGCTATCATGTCCTTCGGATTGTCGAGCACCATCAGAACGGCAATTATGAAGTTTACAGCCGGGGAGTTTGAGAGCAGAAGCGATTCGCCCGAAACGATATTATAGTTGTATCTGGATTTCTTTTCCTCGGGACAGGAGTTAGTATAGTCAAGAATCTTCTTCAGAACCACTGCACCCTCGCGGTTATCCCTCACCAGAATGCCTATATCGGAAGCGCTATAGCCCTTGTCCTGTATCGATTCTATCAATTCCGGAAGTCTGTTCAGTACCTCTTCCTGCCATTTTGATTCTTCAGTGTTTTCAATAAATTCAAGCCTTACATAGCCATCGGGTTTCCTTCCCGGGTCATTCTGAACGACTTCCGAGAAGAGCTCATCGAATTCTAAAAGCTGACCGGCCTCCGACAGTTCCGGTTCCAGCTGCCCCGGAATTATTGAAAACAGTGAATTATTAAACCTTATAATGTTTGAACAACTCCTGTAGTTAGTTTCCAGAGGCTTTGATATGAACCTACTGCCGTCAACGCTTCGTTTCAGATCGCGCAGGGTGTGCCAGTCGCTGTTGCGCCAGCGGTAGATAGACTGCTTGATGTCTCCGACCACAAGGTTATCAAAGCCCTGAGCCATACTGTTTTCGATAAGCTGCCTGAAATTCTTCCACTGTATTACCGAAGTATCCTGAAACTCATCAATCATGAAGTTTTCAAAGGCATTTCCAACCTTCTCATATATAAAGGGAGCCTGGTCTTTATCGGTAATCAGGCAGATCAGCTCTCCGGCATCAGAAAGAAGAAAAAGATTTTCATCCCTTGTGATGTGACGCACCTGGACCAGTATATCCGACAATATGCCAAGGATATAGATATATGACAGGATAGCCTTTGCAGTTTTGTAAGCAGCCGTATTCCTGTCATAGTAAGCAACCATATCCCTTACAATATCGGCCAGTCCGGCTTCAAGAGCCTGTTCCAGTGCAGGCGCGGGTTTCCCGGAAGACCATCGGGGAGGATCGGCCACCGCTGAACGGACATAGGAATTGGGAATTTTAAACTCTCCTGCAGCTGCAGTCCGGATGAATGAGGGAACACCTTTTCCCTTCTGAAAGAACATATCGTCGGTAAGTCCGTAAGTGTCGAAGAAAGCGTTTGCTTTAAGGGCTGCCTGTTTTATGTATGCCGTGAAGTCCGACATCAGGGCTTTCATCTCATCAATATATGAAACAAGGAAGTCCTTGTCACGTAGCTTTTCCTTCTCGCCGGCAGGAAGAAGTCTGAACTTTTCATTGAACAATTCTCCCGCCAGAGCCGTGATACTCCTCCTGAGGTCCCATGATTTGCCCTCCTCGATGTTAGCCCGTGCAAACATCAGAAGCCAGTCCTTAAGGGCCTCGTCCTTTGCAGCCGAAGAGATCATGTTATCGACCGCTTTCGAGAGTATGATATTATGGTCCGTCACGATGTCGAAGCCCGAATGAAGGCCGATATCCCGGGCAAAAGCCCTGACTATCTTCTGGTAGAAACTATCTATTGTGCTGACGGAGAATCTTGAATAATCATGAAGTATGGATGAAAGTATCTCTCCTGCCTCTTTTCTTATTATCGCTTCGCTTTTCCCTGTCGAAGCTGAAATATCAGTGAGGTAGGAAGAGGGAAGGCCGCCTGCAAGCTTGTCGAGTTCATTGAGAATACGGTCCTTCATTTCGGCAGTTGCTTTGTGAGTGAAAGTAACTGCAAGGATTCTCCTGTAGCTGAATCTCGATCTGAACAACTTTTCGAGATATATACCCGTAAGCTGATGGGTTTTGCCCGAACCTGCTGATGCGCTGTATATTGTCAATGTTCCCACACTCATAACCCGATAAAGTTAGCCAATTTAATTAAATTTGCGATGTGAAAAAGAAGGTGGTAATAGGAATGTCAGGGGGTGTTGACTCGAGCGTTGCGGCCTGGCTGCTGCTGGAGAAAGGCTATGATGTGGAAGCTCTTTTCATGAGAAACTGGCACGACACCACTGGCCTGCTTCAAAGCGACTGCCACTGGGAAGATGATGCAATGTTCGCGGAGATGGTTGCAAAAAAGCTGGGCATACCATGGCATTTCGTCGATCTGAGCGATGCATACAGGCAGAGGGTTGTCGATTATATGTTCGCGGAATATCAAAAAGGCCGGACTCCCAACCCTGACATATTGTGCAACAGGGAAATAAAGTTCGATTCCTTTGCCGTCGAGGCAAGGAAGCTCGGGGCCGATCACGTGGCCACCGGACATTACTGCCGGCGGGAAGTCATGGAAACTCCGGATGGCATTGTGTACAGGCTGCTGAGAGGTGCGGACGGCAACAAGGACCAGAGTTATTTTCTGTGCCAGCTTAGCCAGGAACAGCTGGGCTATGCACTTTTCCCGGCCGGACATCTTACAAAAGCACAGGTCAGGGCCATTGCTGCCGATCTCGCCCTGCCCACAGCCAGCAGGAAGGATTCACAGGGAATCTGTTTCGTGGGCAAGGTTCACCTTCCAACATTCCTCCAGCAAAAACTGAAAGCCAGAAAGGGAAAGGTCATTGAGATACCGGCCGACTTCAGACGCCCGGAATGGGAACCCGGTTTTCCCGGCGAAGGTACCGGCGATGATTACCTCACCGCGGCATCCGAACCATACCGCTTTGGGCCGGAATCAGGAAAGATAATAGGAGAACACGACGGAGCTCACTTCTTTACGGTTGGCCAGAGAAAAGGGATAAACATAGGAGGCTATAGGGAACCCCTTTTTGTACTTGGAAGCGACATTGGCGAAAACCTGCTTTTTGCCGGCGAAGGCCAGTCACATCCCGGGCTTTACAGAAAAGGGCTTTTAGTAAGGGATGATGAAATTCACTGGATAAGGAGGGACCTTGCGATGAATATCGGCGAATCGCGTGAGTACGATGTCAGGATAAGATACCGCCAGCCTCTTCAGAAAGCCAGGCTGTACAGAAGAGAGAAAGGCATGTACATTATATTCCATAAGATGCAGAGGGGCATCACTCCGGGTCAGTTTGCGGCATGGTATGACGGGGATGAACTGATCGGATCAGGCGTCATCAACGCCTGAAACCACGTTATAACATTGTTATAACATAAAAAAAGCCTTAAAAAACGGAATAATCAGGAATAATCAGGAAAGTCGGTTCCTGTAATCCTCATATCCAAACTCCCTGAGCAGTTTGAATTTGTTATCCCTGGTCCAGATGCCTATCGAAGGGTGCTGCACACCGTTGAAGGTAGTGGTCTTGACCATCGTGTAATGGATCATATCCAGAAACACTATTCTGTCGCCCGGTTTAAGTTCATTGCCGAATGACCAGTCGCCCATGAAATCGCCTGAAAGACATGAGTTTCCACCCAGTCTGTATGTTGGTTTTCCCTTTACCGGGTCGCCGGCACCCAGAATTTTCGGTTTATAGGGCATTTCGAGGCAGTCGGGCATATGAGCAGTGAATGAAGTATCGAGGATGGCGGTACGGATCCCGTTATTTTCCACGATATCCTCCACGGTTGAGACCAGTTCTCCGGTCTGCCAGGCAAAGGCACTTCCCGGTTCAAGGATCACGTGCAGCCCCGACCTCTTTCTGAATTCCTTCAGCATCCCGGTCAGATGCGCTGTGTCATATCCTTCTCCTGTCATCAGGTGGCCTCCGCCCATATTGATCCATTTCAGGCGCGGATAATACACGGAAAATTTCTCATCAACAACTTTCAGAACCTTTTCCAGGGCAAATGAATCTGACTCGAACAGCACGTGAAAATGCAGGCCTTCAACACCTTCAGGCAGTCCCGACTTTTTCAGGTCGTCTGCCGTGATGCCAAGTCTCGAACCGGGAGAACAGGGATTATAGATGTCATGGCCGATCTCCGAGAATCCGGGATTAATTCTCAGACCGGTTGAAATTCCCAATTTCTCATATTCATCCCTGTTGTAGAACTTATAGTACTGAGCCAGTGAATTGAATGTAATATGTGAGCTGTATCTCATTATCTCAGGGAAGGTCTCCTGCTTGTAAACGGGCGAATAAGTATGGGCTCTTGAGCCAAGCTCCTCGAAGCTCAGCCGGGCTTCGTGGGGGGAGCTGGCCGATGCTCCGCTGAAATACTCCCTGAAAACGGGAAACACGCCCCACATAGCGAATCCCTTGAATGCCAGTATGATTTCAGCTCCTGACTCATCCGCAACCTTACGGATCAGTTTCAGGTTATTCCTGAACCTCTCTTCGTCGATAATGTAGCACGGAGAGGGAATTTGTGAGTAGTCGATGCTCAAAGTATAAAAGTTTTAAGCTGTTAAAACGTAAAGGTCTGATACCTCTTAATACCTCAATGCTTCAATGCCATGATGCCGTAATGCCTTAAAGTCATTCTTAGAGTTCCAGGTCGACGTCATGCAATTCCACCCATGGCAGTCCGAGAAGGTTCAGCTGTTCCATGAAAGGATCGGGGTCAAATTGCTCCACGTTGAATACCCCGGGTTTTTTCCATATCCCTTTCAGGTACATCATCGTACCGATTGTTGCCGGCACGCCGGTGGTATAGCTAACTGCCTGAGCACCTGTCTCTCTATAGGCCTCTTCATGGCTGCAGTTATTATAGATGTAATAGGTCTTTTCCCGGCCGTCCTTTATACCTCTTATCCGGCAGCCTATCGAGGTCTGTCCCTTGTAGTTCTCTCCAAGTTCGCCGGGATCGGGCAGAACGGCTTTAAGGAACTGAATCGGAACAATTTCGCAGCCCTGAAACATTATCGGCTTGATACCGGCCATGCCGATATTCTGTATCACCCTTAGATGTGTAAGGTATTCCTGTCCGAAAGTCATCCAGAACCTTGCCCTTTTTATTGTAGGAAAATTTTTGACAAGTGATTCCAGTTCCTCATGGTAAATCAGGTAGGATTCCTTTGGCCCTATCTCCGGATAATTAAGGGTTTTATGGATTTCATGGGGTTCAGTATAGATCCATTTTCCGTTTTCGTAGTATTTACCCTTTTGGGTAACCTCCCTGATATTAATTTCAGGATTGAAATTGGTTGCAAAAGGTTTACCATGGTCTCCCGCGTTACAGTCGACGATGTCGAGATAATGGATCTCGTCGAAATGGTGTTTCGCGGCGTATGCCGTGAAGACCGAGGTTACTCCCGGGTCAAATCCGCAGCCCAGGATTGCCGTCAGTCCGGCATCTTTGTAGTCATCATGGTATGCCCACTGCCAGCTGTACTCAAATTTCGCCTCCTCGGGCGGTTCGTAATTCGCGGTATCGAGGTATGCAACACCTTCGGCAAGGCAGGCATCCATTATATGAAGGTCCTGGTACGGAAGTGCGACATTGACCACTATTTCAGGTTTAAAGCTTCTGATGAGTTTTCTGAGTTCTGGTACATTGTCGGCATCCACGGCAGCTGTTTTAATCCGGTCCGAGCCGGTTCTCGCGGCTATTGCATCACATTTTGATTTAGTCCGGCTTGCAAGCAGCACTTCGGTGAATACTTCGGGCAGTGATGCCATCTTGCTGATGACCACTGATCCCACTCCGCCGGCTCCGATAACCAATACTTTTCCCATGTCATAAAAATCGTTAGTGTGGATGCCAAATATAGTGATTTTTATACAGTCTGACAGCGACATAAAGTCTGTCATCAGTGCTTATGGCAAAAACTGATTATATTTGATCCCTCACATATCGCGGGCAAGAATGAAGCTGATCAATCCACTGGTGGTGATTTATATCCTGAGCGCTATTCTTCTGTTCACGGCTGTATCATTTCTACTCTGCATACCGCTTGCCCTTATTTATAGAGAATCGCCGGCTCCCTTTGTACTGTCGTCGCTGATAACACTGGCAATATCAGTTATACTATATCTGATTTCAAGAAAAGCTTCCCGTGAAAGGGCCAATATAAGGGAAGGATCGCTTGCGGTCTCGCTAGCCTGGCTGGTATTATCTGCTGCCGGGTCGCTTCCATATCTTTTAAGCGGAGCTATACCATCCTTCACAAATGCGTTTTTTGAAACAGTATCCGGTTTTACAACTACAGGAGCAACTATCCTTTCCGATATCGAATCCCTTCCCTATTCGATTCTCTTCTGGCGAAGCCTCACCCACTGGATTGGAGGACTGGGCATCATCATGTTTGTTATAATAATCATGCCTTCGCTGGGGATGACGGCCAATCAGCTGCTGCCCCTGGAGTCGTCGCTGAAGGAGAAGATCCATCCCAAAACCAAATCGGTCGCGATACGCCTTCTGTATGTTTATCTTGGTCTGACTGTCACCCAGGTGCTTTTGCTTGTTGCAGGCGATATGAATCTTTTCGACAGCATCTGTCACACGTTCAGCACCGTAGCCACAGGCGGGTTTTCGCCCAAAAACACCAGTTTAATGGATTACTCAGCCTGGTCACAGTATATCATCGCGATATTCATGTTCCTTTCGGGGGTAAGCTTTGTCATCTATTATTACATATTCAACTTCAACTTCCGGAAAGTCAGGTACAACGACGAGCTATGGTACTATCTTTCAGTCACATTGTTTTTCGGAGTTCTTGTATCGTGCATACTTCTGGCAAACACTACCAAGCCGCTTGAAACAGCCTTCAGGGAAGGTTTTTTCCAGGTAATTTCAATAATTACCACAACGGGATTTGCATCTGCCGACTATCTTAAATGGCCGGCAGCCGCCACTATTGTAGTGTTCCTGTTGCTGTTTTCCGGCGCCTGCACCGGTTCATCAACAGGGGGTATCAAAATGGCAAGACATCTTCTTGTCTTCAAGAACATCCGCGGTGCCCTGTTACGGCTTGTACATCCCGGCATGATTACCCAGATCAGGATTAACAATCAAGCGATAAGCAACCAACAGAACTTGTCTGGCATCACTTTCCTGATCATTTATATCATTCTTTTTCTTGCCGGATCAATAGTGCTTGCCATCACCGGTCTTGATCCACTGACGGCTATCAGCGCTTCGGCATCATCCCTGGGAAATGTCGGGCCGGGCCTTGGAACCATTGGCCCTGTTCACAACTTCTTTCACCTGTCAGCCATTGGCAAGTATATCTGCTGTCTTCTTATGATAATCGGGCGACTTGAGATCTACACTTTCTTTATACTGTTCACCAGGTCGTTCTGGAGGATTTGAGAAATTCTCTCACGTTCTCAAGGTTTTCAGGAGTTCCGACATTGAACCAGTAACCCTCGTCAAAGCGGCGGGTCAGTATCCTCCCGGTAACGGCCAGTTCCAGATACAGATCCACTACCGTGTAGATACCTTCCCTCATATAGCTGAATATCTCAGGGTCGATTATCTGAACGGATGAGAAGCCTATGGACTTCAGTCCCTCGTTCGAGTCGGCCTTAAGTATCTCCTCACCTGTTGAAACATTTCTCCATCCCCTCAGAACACCATCCTTGTCGGTCAGCAGAAATCTGCTGCCCGGGCGTTCACGGACCGCCAGTGTGGCGAGCGCCTTCTTTTCGAGATGCAGGTCCAGAAGCAATGAAAGATCGAGGTCGGTCACTATATCAGCGTTATAGACAAGAAAGGGGTTTTTATCAAAGAAATGTCTGGCCTTGTAAAGCCCGCCTCCGTTTTCCAGAAGAAGTTCCCTTTCATCCGAAACTGATATCCTGAATCCCTTTGCATTAATACGTTTTATTTCTTCCTCCACCATGTCGGCCAGGTAATGGACATTTACAATAATGTCGTCGAAGCCGTAGCTGCAGCAATATTCCACGGCATGCTGAAGAAGGCTCTTTCCGTTTATATCCACCAGCACCTTGGGCATCGATCGTGTAATCTCACCCAGCCTGGTTCCTTTCCCGGCCGACATAATCATTGCTTTCATAAGGTAGTTGCTTCAGATATTCGTATTTTTCTCCAGCTTCCTGAAGATAGGAGTTTCCGGGATGGCCCGGGCCGCGGAGTAAAGTTCGGGAAGATCGATATGTTCCGATGCCATTATGGCTATCTGATTAAGCAGTTTAGCTCCGGGTACGATACTGTCGGTAAAAGTAGGCTTTTGTTCATACAATCCCCTGAATCCGAATGCTCCGAGGGCCTGCATCACTCTTATCATGCTGAATCCGGTGTAATATCCCCTGAACTCATCCTTATTTTCTCCTGAAACAGCGCAGAAGTTTTCAATATAATAATCAAGAAGAGATTCCCTGTCCGCTTCTGCCATCGGGATTTTGGCGTCGTACAGCATGGATGCGACATCGTACTGGGGAGCTCCCTTTCTTCCTCCCTGGTAATCGATGAACCAGGGTTCTTCGTCGACCACCATCACGTTGGCTGTCTGAAAATCGCGGTAAAGGAAATAATCCTGCCCGGTTTCGAGCAGGTAATCGGCAAGCGCGTTGAAGTCGCGCTCCAGGCGCTTCTCATTGAAAGGTGCAGCCAGAAGCTTGAGAAGCATATACTTGAAATAATTCATATCCCACATCATCGACTGGCGGTCGAAGCTCCGGTGTGGATAGCAGAGATCGAGGTTGAGACCCTTGATCCCCTGCGTCTGAAACAGTATCAGCTTATCCAGAATTTTCCTGTACAGTATTATTGTGTCCTGATCGAATGGAGCAATGGCGGGTCGTTTGTGAAGCCAGGTGTAGAGATTGTCATCGCCCAGATCCTGGAGAAAATAGATAAAGCGTTCCGGGAAGTAAGCATATATCTCGGGCACCGGCAGCGACTTACCGCGAAAATGATGGGTAAATCCGATGAAAGCCTCATTTTCCTCGTGATTCGCGTTATGTGCACCTATTATACTCCCGGAAGCGCCAGAAAACCTGAAGTATCTCCTGTCGGAACCCGATCGCGGCAAAGGAGTTACTTCGGCAGCGGCATCTCCAAATGACTCATTGTAACCTTCTGATAGTATTTTTATTATCTCAGCATCTTCCATAACTAGTTAATTGCTAATTGCTAATTGTTAATTGTTAATTGTTAATTGTTAATTGTTAATTGTTAATTGCAAATTGTAATCACAGTCTAATCATTACTTTCTTTCTGTACAAAATATAAGCAACAAGCCAGATCAGAAGCATCTGAATTATGGCAAACATAAGGCTTCCGTTCAGATTTCCTGCCACAGGCACGCAAATCTTTTCATAAAACCAGGCATACATGCTGATTTCCCTATCTCCCTCTCCTATCTTAATATATTGCATTGTTTTTGCCCATATCCCGGACAAAAAATATGAAAACAGCGCATTTGTACCGAAGACCAGGAAGAAGGTTCCCCACTTCCTGATTTTAGCAACATCGGCAAGCCAGTACAACAGCGAAAGAACCATCATGGCTATTCCGCCCGAATATAGCACATATGAGCTGGTCCACAGCGGTTTATTGATTGGAAACAGTTTGTCCCACAGGAGTCCCATCCCGGTCATGGCAGCCCCGACAAGCATGATTTTAAGTACCGTTTTTGCAGCAGCCGGTCCCTTTCCCAGAACTGACCCTGTGTAAAAGCCGATTATCACCGTACCGAGCGCGGGTATCGTGCTCAGTAATCCAAGGGGGTCGAATGGAATTCCGAAGGCTGTGGAGAGATGGGCTTCACCAAGAACCATCCTGTCGATCTTCAGTACCAGGTTTCCTTCAAGACTGTAGGGGTCAGCGCCTCCGAAAAATGCAAGAAGGGCCCAGTACAGAAAAAGAAAAAATGCAGTCACTACCCATAGATATTCCCGGTTAACCGACATGCATATGATTGCTCCCAGACCGTATGCAAGGGCTATCCTTTGCAGCACACCCATTATCCTCAGCGTTGAATAGTCGCGGTCGAATACGGGAAAGATATTGAGAAACAGACCAAGAGCGAATATTGTAACAGTTCGGCGGATTATCCTCACCATTGAGCCCATGTTCAGTTCATGTCCGTATTTCCTGAAAGAAAACCACATTGCAACGCCAACGATGAACAGGAAGAAAGGAAAGACAAGATCGGTGGGCGTACAGCCATGCCATTCCGAATGCCGCAGGGGGGCATAGACATGCTGCCAGCTTCCCGGGGTGTTGACAATGATCATAAATGCAACGGTGATACCTCTGAAGATATCGAGAGAAACTATCCTTCCTGAAGTCTTTTTCTTCATAATCCGTAAAAAGGCATAAAAATAAAAATAAGAGCGGGAATCTGTGAATATATTTACGCATATTTGAACAATTTCAGGTAAAATACCTGCTTATTAAACGAATACAAGACATGAAAAAGATTATCCTGACGACTGCAGCTCTCCTGTTTGCAGCCATCATTCTGATTCCCATGTGCCGGGCTCAGGACGCGAGAGTCATGACAGGCCTTGAAGTACTCAGGGAAAACGGATTTGCAGAGCTCAAAGGGAAAAGAGCAGGTCTGATAACCAATCCTACCGGCGTCGATCATGAGCTTCGTTCCGGAGTTGACATACTGTTCAGGGCTCCCGGCGTAAGACTGGCGGCGCTTTACGGACCCGAGCACGGGGTTAGGGGCGAATACAGCGCGGGAGAGATTATCGGCTCTGCTGATGATCCGTCAACAGGTCTCAGGGTATACAGTCTGTACGGATCGACCAGGAAGCCCACAAAGGAGATGCTCGAGGGCATAGATGTGCTTGTATATGATATCCAGGATATAGGATCAAGGTCCTACACCTTTATTAGCACCATGGGGCTTGCCATGGAAGCGGCAGCAGAGAACAATATCCCCTTTATCGTGCTCGACCGGCCAAATCCGCTGGGAGGTGTACGGATTGAAGGGCCGCTTGTTGAACCGGGTTTTGTGTCATTCGTCAGCCAGTATCCCATACCTTATGTTCACGGTCTCACAACAGGCGAACTTGCAATGCTGCTTAATGGCGAAGGGTTGCTCGCGAACGGGCTGAAGTGCGATCTGAAAGTAATCAGGATGAAAGGATGGAAAAGAGAGATGAGCTTCAGTGAGACAGGTCTTCCCTGGGTGCCGTCGTCGCCGCATATTCCCAATTCATTAACCTGCCTTCTGTACCCTGCCACAGGGATTATGGGGGAGTTATATGTGGCAAGCATCGGGGTGGGTTACACAACTCCTTTCCAGACATTCGCCACCGAATGGATAGATGCCGACTCCCTGGCGAATAACCTGAATGAGCTCGGTTTGCCGGGGATCAGGTTCAGGCCCGTTCATTACAAGCCTTACTACAGCGTATCGCGGGGAAAGATGGTTCACGGGGTGCAGATCCACATCACTGATGAGAAAATTGCCCAGCTTTCGCTGATCCAGTTTTACATCCTGCAGGAAATCCATAAGCTATGGCCTGACAAGGACCTTTTCGGGATGTGTGAACCGTCGAGGCTTGATATGTTCGACAAGGTGTGTGGCAGCGACAGGATCAGAAAGGAATTCACCCGCGCATACAGAGTGGAATCCATTCTTGGTCTCTGGAACGGACCAGCAAATGACTTCAGGGCCAAGGCACGGAAGTACTTCCTGTATTGAGCCGGCTTCCTTGTTAAGTCCTACTTCACATCTCCTTCCACGCTCTTCTCCAGTTCGCTGGCGTGCATCAGGAATTCATCGAGCGTCATCTCCTTGTGGAAGATCATCCCGTGCGTTGCACGGATCTTTGGACGGTCGTTTTCATAGAAAAAGTCCTTTCCAAGGATTAGCTGCACCCATTTGAACTGTTCCACCCATATCTGCTGCGACAGGTCGCTGAAGGGCCCGTCGAGTTCATAACTCGGGAAGGAAGCATTCACCTGGCTTATATAGCAGTCTTTGAATGATTTCTGAAGAACGGCCATAGAATTGAGCGACACAGGTGTGAACACGTTTGCCTCTGAAGGAGCAAACTTGAACCAGACGTTCCTGTAGCCTATTATTCTCAGCTTCGAAAGGTCTTCCTCCTCTTTCCACACCCTAAGGGCCTGGGCAATGGCTTTCAGAACCTTGTAATGAGTGTCGGGCCCGGAGCCTTCCGGGTCGTAGGCCATGCTCACCACAGTCGGCCTGACCTCCCTGAACATTTCGAGTATAGGCTCAACATCGCGCTTTGCCGAAGGCTGCGGGGTGAATATGTCGCCGGTGTAAAAGCCAAGCCTGAGATGCTGAATATCCCTTACCCTGACGCCATAATGAGCCCACACAAGTTCTTCTTCAAACTCCCTGAGCATTCCCTTTAATTTCTGAATATCAGGCGGATTTTTCTGACCTCCGTAACTCGATTTCAGCAATTCTATGTTTTTCCTTAACTGCTCTTCCAGTTCCTGCCTCGAATTAAGCTTGTATATACCAACCATTACCCTCACTATCCTGTGGCACAGTCCCCTGAGCTTGCCGGCTTCGTCGTTGGCAGCTATCTTATTGAGGTAATGGCTTACATCCTTATCGAATTTGTACATATATCCCTTTTCAAAGAAATCGGGATATTCTATCATGTTTATCTTATCCTGTTCAACATGGGCGAGAGTTTCCACCATGTAGTTCATCAGCATCTCATTGGTCACGGCCGTGAAGCCCGAAGTGCAGATGGTGAAATGGAATTTGTTTGAGGCTTCCCTTAACTGGGGAGTGATGCATGGAAAAATTCCAAGCATTATATCATCGTGATGAGGACCGGTATGGAGAAAGACCTGATCCTTTTCCTTGAGCAGTCCCTTTTCTATCTTTCTCTTTGTGGAATCTATTACATCCTGAACCCGGTCCATGCTGAGATCCGGGATCATACTGCAGTAGGTGTCCTCCTGAAGATCTTTGAGTTCGAGCCTGTGAGCGTATTTGTTAATATTCCTGCACAGGTCAAAGATTGCCCTTTCTGTTTTTTCAAAAGTCCACGGGCCTTCCCGGTAGTATTTCTCAACGCTGTCGTTCAGCTTCACTGCTGCGCCTTCGGTTATGTAGAAGCGTGCATTTCGCTGTCGTTGCAGCACAGTTGCCGGGTACAGGTTATCGATCGGGTTTTCAAGGGCGTTCTTCACAACCTGAGCCTTTGACTCTCCTGCGGCAAAGATAAGCGTCAGCCCATCGGGATTGAATGTGATCGTTCCCAGTCCGACAGTAATAACCAGCCTGTTGCGCGACACCTCTATGCCGCCCAGATCGCTTGCCGATGCGGCCTGATTTTCGAAGTTGGTGGCTGTGAGCCTGGTAGTGGAATTATGGTCACTTCCCCTCGTGTTTGAAGCCATAGACCCGTCGGGACCCATTCCTCCGAGATAAAAGCCTATCCCTCCCATTTCCCTGATACGGTTCTCGTAAGACATGCACCAGTTGTCGATCCTGAAAAGGGATTCCTGCTGCAGTTTTTCAAGATTCGATCCGGCTTCCCTGTTTCTAAGGGAGAGATCAATTATGTTATCGGGGAATACTTCAGAGTAATGCTTTCCCTGGGCAAGTTGTATCTCATTGGCATTTATCAGAAGCGCTCGTGTGGGATCCAGATCAAATCCCCTGATGTAAAAGTTTGTTACATAATGATAATAGCTGTTGTGCTGCTCCGGATCGATCGGGTAGAAATCCTCGGTCTGTACGAAGCGCAGTCCTCTCAGCGATGGTTTTTTCTGAAGCGACAGACCGTGTCGTTCCATAAGGGCACGGTTTTCCTTGTCATCCCATCCGTTAAGCAACCTGCTTGTCCATTTGATGAAGTATTCAGGAGTCTTGCCTGTAGGCAGGCTGATCACTCCTTCCGGATTGCCATCCACCCATTCAAGGAAGCGCAGGGCGGCAAGCATACCGAGAGCGGGAACATTGGGAACCACTATGTATGGGATCATAGTGGTATAAGCGTCTCTTCCTGAGGCATCAAAGAACGATTGTTCTACTTTTGAAAAGGCTGATGTTTTCATCATAATATGATTTAATTTTTCAAATACTTACATGGCGTCCGGAAATAAATTCTTTTAATAAAACCCGTGGATTCATCCAATAATAAAATCCTGTTAGCCTTCCTGTTTCTTTATCCCGAATGACGGATCAATTTTAAGAAATTTAATTGCCAGCAAGCCCGGTATCGAGCAAATTATGATATAAATAAAGAAATTTTCATAACCAAGTAACTCCTTCATGGCTCCGGAAATCATTCCCGGGAGCATCATTCCCAGGGCCATGAGTGATGTTCCTATTGCATATTCAGCTGTTTTGTATTTGCTTTCCCCCACGTAGTGAAGCATATAAAGCATATAGGCCGTGAATCCGTAACCGTAGCCGAACTGTTCGAAAGCAACGGAAAGGTATACCGGAAGACTTCCCGGCATTGGCTGGAAATGAGCCAGGTAAATATATACCACGCTGGGAAGGTTCAGCCACAATGCCATTATAAAAATAACTTTCTTGAGTCCGACCCTTGCCGCCAATATTCCACCCAGGATACCTCCGACGGTAAGGCTAAGCATTCCGACCGTACCGTAAATAATCCCGTACTGTGCCGAGGTAAGACCTATTCCCCCGGCGCTGCGGGAATCGACCAGGAAAGGAGTTGCCACCTTTAGCAGCTGCGATTCACCGAGCCTGTAAAACAGGAAGAAGACCATGGCGGGTACAACGCCCGGTTTGGAAAAGAATGAGACAAACACATCCTTATACACTTTCCATCCCATCCTTTCGTCTGTCTTTTTCTCATCCGGATACGGCATCATTATCTTGTTGTATATGGCAATAGCCAGAAGAACAAGTCCAAGGATGATAAGTGAGGCCGTCCAGCTGAAAGCAATATTTCCTGCAGTAATAAGGAACTGAGTGGTTGTCTCGCCGGTGAGGTTATGATTTACCTTCAGAGCAGCAGCTACCGGTTTGTTCCAGTTATTGCTGTCAAATTCGAAGCGGCCGGTTGTAGTTCGCGAAAGGTCTATATCCTTGCTCCCTGTTTCCCTGGAAAGGTTCACAACTACTGTTTCACCTTCCTCCGGCGGAGCCGACAGAGCGATGTAAACCACGGCTGAATCGAGGGCTGATACGCCTTGCTGATAAACAGGAACTGTGAGTTCTGAAGGAAATATAAGTACGGCAGGCTTTTCCTGAGACTCTTCGATTTTTATATCAGCCGGATCGAAGGGAACATATTGTTCGTGAGGAACCGACCTGGCGCTGAAAGTTACCGGATCAAGTCCGGTGTTCTTCTGAATCGTACCTGCAAGCACCGGTACCAGTCCGAGTGCAGTAAGCATTGCAAACCTGTAAAAGGTTGAACGTATTCCCACGAAAAAGGATTGCTGATGCTGGTCGAGGGCGTACATGTAAAAGCCGTCGGCGGCGATATCGTGGCTTGCCGATGATATTGCAATGAAAGCAAACACGAGAAGGCTCAGGGGGTAAAAGAATGACAGAGGCATAACCGCTCCCGCCGCGATGAAGGCAAGGCCGAGCAGCAACTGTGTCCAGACAACCCAGTTGCGTTTCGTTGATACCACGTCGATATAGGGACTCCAAAGGGGTTTAATGGCCCATGGCAGGTACAACACGCTTGTCCAGAACGCGAATGAGGCAATGGATATCCCCATTGTCTTGTAAATCAGACCTGAAGTGGTCATCACTATACTGTAGGGGATTCCCTGGAAAAAATAGAGGGTGGGAACCCATGCCCACGGGGAGCGTTGTTTTCTTTGACTCATAAAACCGGCTGTTTCTTGTTGCTGTTATTCGTTTTTAATCTTATCCGACGGTGGGAAATACAGTTTTTCAAATGCCGCATCCCTGAAATAATGACTCAGTATATCGCGGTAAGAGTATCCCTTTTCTCCCATCATTGCAGCTCCAATCTGGCAAAGGCCCACACCGTGGCCCCAGCCTGCCCCGCGGAGTACGAAGCTGATCTCATTCCCGTCATCCTCCCTGTCGACCACGAAGCATGAACTGTAAAGATGTGATTTTGACAGTGATTTTCTTATCTCCAGTTCCTTTCCTATTGTAAGTGATCGCTTGCTGCCTTCAATCCTGAGCCTGCTGATCCTGCCCGAAGTACCTCTCCGGAGAGGTATCAGCGCCTCTATGGTTCCAAAATCGATACCTGTGCGTTCCCTGACAAGGCTACTCAGCTCATCCTGAGAATACACCACCTTCCACCTGAAAAAGTCATTTGTCTCCTGATCGTAATCGTTAAGTACCTGGGAGAGTACCTTTTTATCGGATGTATTGCAAAATGCAACGGGATTTCCCAGAATCCACTCCCTGGCATTTTTCTCAATCGTCAGGTCGGTGCCGAATCCTTCCGGAATTTCCGGACTATCAGTTATCCCCTGAAGATAAGGATGAACCACAGGTTCCCATGTGTTTTCAAAAAGCTCCGTAATACCGCCGCAGCATTTGTAATACCGTGTGTCACAAACCTCGCCGTCATACATCAGCACCTCACCGAACGTTTCATTCACGGCTTTCACAACCACGGGCGATGAAGCCCGGGTAATTCCCTGGTATCTCTGGCAATGATCGTCGGCACATACATCGAAATCATCATGATCTTCCCGGTCGTACCATTTGATTATCTCATCATCCGACCTGGTAAATGAATTGTATTTCTTTCCCCCGGTCCTGAGGCTGACGGTTTTTGCCAACTGAGCCAGCAGCCAGCTTCTTGAAGTGACCGCGTGTGCCTTGAGTAACTCCTCCGATGATGTTGCTTTCATTTCAGAGGATATCACGCTGATCAGATAATCCTCGACCGAAACAATGTTTATAGCGGTCAGCTCGTCATTTTTCAGTAGGATACGCAGGCTTCCCCTGAAGACCTGATCCTCCTTTCTCTGCCAGTGAAAGTCGATACCGATAGTCACTCCATGCAGAACCAGTGACGAGACTGTCGGGTCGGAAGGAATCATATCGAGCGGGCTGTCCGCCGTGAATTCCTGAACACCATCTGAGATCACTATGCGCTGGTCCTTCACGGTGGCATTCCATTTTCCCGACAGCTTTCTTCCCGATGCCTTGTCGATAAAAACACCATTAAGGGTAAATCCTATCTCCTTCGCTGAAAAAATCCCTACCTGTATTTCAGGCACCTGTCCTTTTCCTGTCATATTATTCCTTTTATAACTTTATCAATTTCAAGATCATCAAAACAAACCTGACTGAAAATATCAGCTACATCCCCCGCGCTTATTTTTTCGAAGTCCTCCTCCCGGGGCGTTATTATAACACCTCCAAGGTCGACTGCTGCCGGGCTGACCAGCAATTTATCAGCCCCGGAGGAAAAAAACTGTTCCGGCCTGTGCTTTTTCCTGGGGAAGATATGGACTGTCCACTTATCCCGGGAATAAGCCGAAAGGATATTGATCATAGGTTCAGGTCTTTCCGGCTGAAGGAGGGAAAGGCGTTCAAACAGTTTCGTGAAAGCACTGGAAAGCTTCGCTTCATCGTTTCCGGTCAGGCTTATCAATCCCCTGTGATAGCCCTCCCATTTCCATATTTCCAGACCTGGTTCCGACGAAACAAGCTTTGTGAACCTTCCGCTCTCAAAATCCGGTTCCACAGGCATGAATCCAATATTTCCGGCCTGGAAATGCAGATGGTCGGGTGCGGAAGCTCCTGCTTGTGGACCGTTGTAAAACACGGTGTATAAATGCATTGCCTGTGACAATGAGAGCAATGTCCCGAAGCTGCCAATGATTCTCTGGACGGTGTGGGATCGCGAAGGGATTGTAAGATGGCGCCTGAAGATAGGAAAGGGATTTACAAGAATTATCATATCATCCCCGAAAGGAATCTCCTTCTGTTCCTTCGGCCTGTTATCCCTGCACAGAAAGCATGGACGCTGTTTTATATGGCTCTCGTCCACTTTGGCTGAGGATGATGTGATACGGGCAGGGTTGAACTGAAGCAGCACCTCGAATCCTCCCAGGGCAATTTTTCTTACTCTAACCTTCGAAAGATCGCGGTAATTATTCCCTGCCAGCTCCCAGTTCTGCAGCTGTTCCGAAAACAATTTGTCTATCCTGTCCGAGTACATGTGCTGTCAGCTGTAGGCTTATTCCACTCTGTTCAGTTTCTTTCTTGCAAGTAGTTCGATGGTTCTGAGCCTGTCCTTGTAAAAGTTATGCGCGTTGAGTTTTGCAATGTCAAGGGCAGCATCGCTGTTCCCTTCCCATCTGCGGCAGAGGTAAAGAGGCTCATATATCCTTCCGATACGATATTCACGGCAAACAGCAAGGCCTACGGCATAATCCTCGCCGTAACTCACATTGGGTACCCTGATCTTTCTCAGGACAGGGGTATAAAAAGCACGCGGGGCTCCCAGGCCATTGATTCTAAGGGCATTGTTTCTACCGTTATCGAGTGTCCATTCTCGGTGATCGATAATACCGAGGGGAAGATCCTCAAGCTTGAAATTCACCATTTTGTATGATCCTATAACCATGGCGCATTTCTGGGCGTAAAAGGCCTCAACTATCCTGCTCAAAACCCTGGTGTCAATGTAAAGGTCATCGCTGTCGAGCTGTACTGCAAATTTCCCGCAGCGTTCATGGAACAGGCCTTCGTTCCAGCAGCCGCCTATACCAAGGTCGAGACTTTCCGGAACAACATGAACAATCCTGTCGTCTTTGGCGGTAAACTCACGTATCCGCTCAGTCGTGCCGTCAGTCGAATGATTGTCGACCACGATAAGGTTGAATTTGAAATCAGTCTCCTGCGAAAGAACCGAGCTGATTGCATCACCGATGGTTTTTACCCTGTTTCGTACCGGAATGATAACCGAGGCTTCGATGGGGAATTTTTCAGCATCGAAGCTGACTTCCCTGAACTCCGGTGCCAGCCATCCCTTTATCCTTTTCAGGTGTGAAGTGCAGGCTGCCTCCATTTCTATCTGTACTTCCCTGTTTCTGGGGTCGACATAGTCAAACTGCTTTTCACCCGACAGCCTTATATCTTGTTCCACTTCAGTATAAAGCATTTCGGGTATCCTAATCAGCCGATATTTCTCCGATACCCTCAGGCGGAGGTCATATAATCCGGCATAGCTGTAATCCTGGTCCATTCCGAGACATGCCTCCCTGAAAGCCGCCGTTTTCCAGAGCATCACCGAGCCGAAATTGAAATCGTCGCGAAGGCTGCCCTCCTGGTAATCGATTACGGGATGGGGAGTCAGTTTTCCTTCCTTGTTCTCGAAGTAATCCGAATACACCATTCCGGCCTCGGTATCGCTGCATACCTGCATCATCCTTTGGAGAGCAAAGCGGCTAAGCTGCAGGGGGAAGGGCTTAATATAAACAAGAATATATTCGGTATCGGTCAGATCAGCCATTTGTCTGACAGCAGCAGTTGAAGCTATCGAAGCGGATTTCAGAAAGCGGGTATCGGAGCAGCAGCCGGTACCACGCGGATCTTCTTTCCCGACAATCACTAACGACTCAACCACTTCCGATTTCCTCAGCGAGTCAGCTGTCTTGCAAAGCCAGTCTGTTTCCCTGAATTGTAAAAAGGCTGTTACGGGTTTCATCACTATCTTATTTCGTGTTTAAAAAATCAAGGATTTGCTTCATTAGTTTATCCCTTTCACCTCTATCGGGGATGGATTCGAAGGGGAAGCCCGTTATAACAATGTTATAACGTCCCCTGAATGCCGTACCGGCCGATGAATTATTCTCGGAATACCTGAATGCACATACTGAACCGGTTCCGGAGGCTTCGATGGCATCAGGAGCCTCGACCGTGTAAAACTCGGGTGAATATTCTGTATTGAAAGTAAAGGATCCATCAAAATGCGGTCTCGCGTAATCGGTCGCGTAGACCTTTCCCGTCCTCACGGCATGTCCTGTCCGGGGGCTGAAGTGAAGAATCTTTTCTGCAAACTTCAGCGCCGTGGAATCCCTGTCTGTAATCAGGTCCGAACCCACATAAGCACCCGACATGAACACTGATTTTCCGTCAGCAGTCACTTTAGTGATTCTATCCATGAATCCGGGAGTGTATATCCTGAAATCTATCCTGGATGTATCGCCGAAGAAGGGTGTTGATTTCTCCTCTCCGTAAATAAGGTCGATAATGCCGAATTCATCCGCGCAGTCGTCCTGAGATTCAAAATATTCGTCCGATACCGAAAAGAAGGAATAACCTGCAGCCATAACCGATCTGCCGTGGATAAAGGGGAAGTTGAATGTATTGCCCGGCACCACTTTGGCCGTCATGTCGGAGTATGATGCTCCCCATCCCGGCGAATCGTCATCTACCCAGGGGCTATTCCTGTCATAATCATACTGATCGCCTATTGAGATAATATCATTTATATATGGCACCCCGCGGTCGTTCCACCATTCAATTCCCGAAAGCTCATCATCCACCCAGGCGGGCCCCGACACACGGTCAAAGCCATTCACCACCAGAACGTTGCCCCTGCTTTCACTGTTGATCCCCACCGAAAGCTCCTCGGATTCAAAGCTCTCTCCTCCGTTGTTCAGCGCGGTCACCCTGAATGAATATATGGAATCCCAGGCCGGGAGTTCTATCTCAAGGCTGTTGCCCTTTACTACCCGGCCGTTGTCATAGCCATTGTTTCCCTCGCGGGTGTACACCCTGAACCAGGCTGGCACCGATGTAGGCTCTCCTTCTTCAATTACGGGCTGCCACGAGAGCTTAATCTTCTTCCCTCCGGCAGGTGTGACAGCAAAATCACTGACCGGCAAAGGCTGGACTGTATAGGGACGATTCTCAACATAACTCAGGTATTTAAGGATACCTTTATAGATAGATCGCGAGACGCTGAACCTGAACCTCGGATCGAGATTGTATTTCATATCGGCAAGGTTCTGGTGCGACAGAAGTTCTAGAAGCAATGAAGTGACGTTCGGGCGCCTCGCTTCCGAATATGGCCTGTCCCACAGTCCCCGCCTTGTCCAGCCGGGTTCAAAGTTTTTCCTGATATCCTCAACGATCTGAGTCTGAACAACATCTGCAAACTCCCTCGACGACATGCGTGATAAACCAGAGGCATAGATTCCATCGTCGACGGTGGTATGGAAAATTGCAAGACTGCCGATTATCGAATCACCGGGAGCCACTCCTGCATCGGTGTGAAATGCAAGTGACAGGTCGATTGGTATACCCAGTCCTCCGGCTTTGCCTTTTTCCGGCTGGGGATCAGCCATCAGGTAGTTGACCCATAAGCCTCTCGACTGGTAATCATCATTGTAATCATTCCTGTATAAAGAAGGAGAATAAACCAGCGAGTCGGGCATCCCGGCATATTGCAGCCAGTACCTTGATGCCTCAATGAACCTTGGCATCCCGCTTAGTTTCCATGAATAATCAGTTTCCTTTGCAGTAACACCGGCATTCTGAGCCGTCTTTCCGTCAGAAAGTGATGGCTGGTTTTTCAATATCTCGGCTGATGGCCTGCGAGCCACATTTCCCATTCCTCCTCCGAATTTCACCGCATCCAGGGCCAGATAGCCGGAGGCGCCCCTGTTGCGTGTGACCGTCACCGAAGCTCTCTCCGGATTCATACCTTTATCAAAATTGAATGTCCCGAGATAAATCCAGGTCTCCCCTCCCATCGTCTGATCAACCAGGAAGCCTGTCGAACCGCCGGTGTGATGAACGGTATACAATGCCTCGCCTGTATTATCAGGCAACAGTGGGTATGAAATATAAACCGCGTAATCGCCCCGTGACGGAATATCGGGAATATAGTGTGCCGTGTCGTCGGCTGTTCTGAGGGAACTTCCATTCCTGAAAGGATTGAATCCTGCAAATATGGTATCAGTCAGGATAAAGCCTTTATTGATTAATTCGCTATTTTTTCCTGTAGATAGCATGAAGGCGGAATTAGCCGTCGAACGATCATTATCGACTATGACCTCGCTGGTCTGGATATCCCTTTCGCGGGGAATATGGACCGTTGCCCCGGCTTTCTCAAGCATCCTCGAAAGATAGGGCAACACGTATCCCGTGATGGAGACGTCCTCCACGGTGCCAAACAGTTTTGCACGCTGGAATTCCCATCTGTCTAAGGACATTTCAAAATAGTACCCGTGACTGTTCCACAGGGCTATTGACTTGCCGTGAAGCCCCGATAAAGGAGGATCGTCAGAAATCTTTTTCACCAGTATCCTTTTATCAGTATCGGGAACAGGAAAGCATGATGAATCGGCCGGGAAGTCCTTTCTGAAATAATTCGGTACCAGCTGTTCTATTCTGTAGGTATTGGTTATCAGCTCAATGTCATATTTTCTGAATTTTCTTCCCAGGGCATCAACGAGCGATTTTCTGAAAAGTCTGCAGCTCTCTTCCCTGAAAGGATAATATGAAAGTTCCGGTGCAAACCAGAGAATGAGCTTGCCATTGCTCTTTTCAAGCTTCAGAGAATCGATCTTCGGAACGGCAATATGATTCCACTCCGTGAGCGGGTTTTTCCAATTTTCAAGTTTGCCTGCGGCCATCCCTTCAAGCCTCTCATCAGACTGTGCCTGAAGAGAATAAGAGCTTGCAAGCATGAAGGCCAGAAAGCAGGGAAGCAATCTCATAAAAGTCTTATTCATCAGGTGGGTTAATTAGGCATGAAATATAGTAATATTGTATGAATTATTCACGTAAATAACTCAGGGAGCAGGGAGCAGGGAGCAGGAAGCAGAGAGCGGAGGACAGTAAGAGCTCTGAAAAAACCTTTTCGCCCTCAGCGGTGTATAAATATAAAAATATAAGGTACATATAATTCTTAAAGACTAACTAAGCTATGAAAACTGTCGTGAAAATACTGCTACTATCGCTTTTATTCCCGGTAATGTTTTTCTCCTGCGATAATAATCCCTCGGAACCGGAGCCATGTGAATTATATACAACTGGCATTTATAACAATGTAATGCCGGGTGAGGTACCTGAAAAATTCTGGCCGTGTATGAATACCAAAGACCTGGTGGACGCGGGGTCTTATAATTTTAACAGCTTGTACCAACTGGATGCCGGATGCTGCGGACTCCAGAGCGGCTATGATCTGTGCAAAAGCAATTATTCATGGTACGCCGATCTGGAAGGAAGAGATGACGCGTTTCAATACCTGCTTGCAAAGTATATTTCCATTGATACGGTTAATTATGATTTGAATTTATACTACTGGGAGAGAGGCTACAAGTTTTACGCTTATAACCTGGAGGTCTTTTTAGCGCAGAAAGCTTACCTGGAAGATGCGACCGTTGACCAAAAGATAACACTTATAAATGAACTCTTTAAGAAGCAGGGAGTAAGAGACGCGGGATATGGTGATGATATCTATGAAGGTCCTGCATTTGTAATGTCGCGGATAATGTATTATGATGGTTACGGGCCTCTTTTGGATGATATGGAGCAAAATATTTTAATAAAAAATCTGGTTGAATTAGGTCATTTGCGTGTATACCTCCATGAAGAAGGACTGGAAGCCCAGTTAAGGGTATTCTCATTGGCTAATGATTATCTTAACGAACTAAAAACCAAGTAGGATGAAGAACCTGTATTTATTTTTATTATTCAGTCTCATTATTATCCGGGTTAACAGCCAGAATGTAACAAGATACACGCCGACCGGAGTGTCTGTTTATGCTGAAAGGAGCCCTGAGATTTATTCCGAGGCATATCTTTGAGGTTCAAGGTTTGAGTTCGGGGCGGTGGGCAGTGAAATATTAATCGGTTTTAGTCGTTTGTCAATAAATCCCTTATTCAGATATGCGTTCACGTTCATTCATCATAGCGGCAATTTTTTGCCTGAGTGTTGGAATTCAGCAGGCCAGGCCGCAGGAAATTCCACGGCCCTTTCTTGAATTCACAGATCACCCCTGGGTTGATTCGGTATTCAAATCGCTTACGCCCGAAGAAAGGATAGGTCAGCTAATATGGATTGAGGCCGGAGCTGAAAATGATATCAGGCAGACCATCAAGCTGAGTGATATTGTCAGGAAAAAAACCGCGGGCGGTATCATATTCCCTCATAGTGAGCCCCAAAAGCTTGCGGAAATGGTGAATTATTTCCAGTCAGTAAGTCAGATACCTCTTTTTATAATACAGAAAAGCGACAGGAAGCCCCTGCCTGACCCCAATGGTGCAGTAAGCTATCCCTCATGGATCGCGCTCGACGCGATTCACAATGACGATCTGATCAGGAAAATGGGAAAAACCATAGCAGATCAGTTAAAAAGGACCGGTGTACATATACTGCTCAATCGCGCGGGTAATCCTTCAGGGAATGAGCTTATCCATCGCGGGAGTCTTCTGGAAAACGGAATTATCAGCGTTGAAAGAGAATTTCCGCTGAGCTTTCAGGCCGGATCATACATACCGGTTTCATCCGGCAGTCCTGAAAGCGCTGTCAGGGAGATATCGCAAAAAGTAAAGAAAGGCATCATATCCCAGAAGGACATTGATGCTCAATGCCGCAGAATACTATCTGCCAAATACTGGGCAGGACTGGCTCATATTTCAGCGCTGGAAACAGGCAGTCTTCGTGAAGGTCTGTCAGGGCCGGCTACCGAAGCGCTCCTTAGCGATCTGTATTCGAATGCACTTACTGTGGTCAGGAACGACCGCAATACAATACCTGTTACGGGACTCGATAAAGCCAGGGCCGCGGTTGTGGTTTTCAACCGCGATTCAAGCACTGTCTTCCAGCAGAGGCTGCAGGATTATCTTCCTGCCGACCTGTACTTCGTTGACCCTTCCAGCGTAAGTCAGGCGGAGGAGACAGCAGAAAAGCTCAGTAATTACAATCTGGTGATAGGAGGAATTTTTGACAGGACCGACTCTTCAGCAATTGAAGCCGACAGCAGGGAGATTTCCATGCTTTTCGGCAAACTCTCAGGGGATACAAAAAAGATCATTGTCTGCTTCGGCAGTCCATTTCTGCACGGCAGGCAGGCGCTTTTCAGCAATGCCGACGGCATAGTGCTTGCCTACGAAGACAATCATTACACTCAGGATTTGTCGGCTCAGCTTATTTTCGGAGCCATCGGCGCAAAGGGGACCCTTTATTCGGCAATACCTTCACTCTGGCCGGCAGGATCAGGAATAATTACAAAGGGTAACATCAGGATCGGATACGCGTTTCCCGAGAATGCCGGTCTGTCATCGCGGCTCAACGACAGGATAGATTTCATTGCAAGATCGGGCCTTATGGCAGGCGCCTATCCCGGGTGCGAGGTAATGATAGCCAGGAAGGGAATTGTGGTTTTCCATAAAACCTACGGCTATCACACCTACGATCACAGGATTCCTGTATGGAAATCGGACCTCTTCGATCTTGCCTCAGTAACAAAGATTTCATCCACCCTGGGCGGCCTGATGCTCCTTGACTCTGAAGGCAAATTCTCGGTGGAAAACAGTCTTGGTGACTATCTGCCCTATTTCAGGAACAGCAACAAGGGGAAACTATTTATGAAGGACCTGCTGACGCATCAGGCCGGACTGAAAGACTGGATCCCGTTCTGGAAAGAGACCGTCAGGAGTGATTCCTCATTCAGGAGAAGAACTTTCACATGTGATGAGTCGGATGACTTCCCGATAAAGGTGGCTGACAACCTTTACATCCACAAGAATTACAGGAACAAAATAATGAATGAGATAAGGAAGAGCCCGCTCGGACCCAAAAAGTACGTTTATTCGGATCTGACATTCATCATTTCGACAGGGATCATTGACAGGCTGAGCGGTGAAGAATGGGTTGAATACATTACAAGGAATCTGTATCACAAACTGGGTGCCTATGACATCTGTTTCAATCCTTACCTGAAATATCCTCTCCACCGGATAGTACCCACGGAATACGATTCACTTTTCCGCCGTCAGCTGCTGCATGGCACCGTTCATGATGAAGGTGCTGCCATGCTTGGGGGTATATCGGGACATGCCGGATTGTTTGCCACTGCCAACGACCTGATGAAGCTTATGGAAATGTACCGCAGGATGGGTGAGTACGGCGGAGAACAGTTAATCAGCAAGGATGTGATGGAGCGATATACCAGGGTACAATTCCCTGAAAACAACAACCGCAGGGGACTGGGCTTCGACAAACCCCTTCTCAACAACAACGAGCTAAGCGATTCGGAGGCCTATCCGGCAAAGGACGCCGCTCCTGAAAGCTTCGGTCATTCCGGCTACACCGGTACTTTTGTATGGATGGATCCCGTGAATGAGATCAGCTATATATTCTTTTCAAACAGGGTACATCCGACAAGGAACAACACCAAACTGTCAGAAATGAATATCAGGTCACAGATACTGCAGGCAGTGTATGATTCGATAATCAAATGAAAAACCTGCAGTCAGACCGGCTGCTATTCTATATTCAGTCCGCTAAGCTTCAGCTTAGGGGTTCCAGTCGACGGCACTTCGGCCGGGAACCATCCGTCGGATACTTCCGGTGATCTTGACAATTGATTATTCTGTTATTGACTTACAATGATCTGCACAGTTGTCCTGAAAAGTTCGGAAACAGGATTTAATATTTCAAAGCGTTACTGAAAACATCCACTTGCTATTGGGGCAATGATATCCGGCACGGCATTTTTTAGCCCCCCGGTTAGCTAATTGTAAAAGCCGCCTGTTTCAATGAACCTTGTTATTTTACTTCATATCTTTGTTTCAAGTTCAATCGAGAGGTAATGCCGGACCAAACCTGCGGGGTGATGGTGGAACGTGCAGGCTGCGAATGACAGCTCTTGAAAGAATCAACCCCGGTCAGGGCAGTTCATCTGCCCTGTTTTTTTTAACTTTATAGAAAATGTTCATAGTATAGCTCAAAGGGGACTTAATTCAGTGAAATTACAATACCTCGTAACTGCGATTAAACGCAGTTGTGCCGAATGCTAAAAGATTTATGAGAAATATAATTTAAATATACTTACAGTATATACATATTATATATATTTGCTAAATAATACATATGCGGATGAAAACAATATCATTAAAAATTGACGACTCGATCTTCGCAGAAACCGAGAATATTCTCTCCGATATTAAGAAACCCAGAAACAGGTACATAAATGAGGCTCTGGAATATTATAACAAGATTCAGAGGCGTAAAATCCTGGAATCAAAACTCAGGAAAGAATCTGCCCTTGTAAAAGACGATTCTCTTTCTGTACTTAATGAATTTGAGGAGACAGATTATGCAAGTTAAAAGATTTGAAATCTGGGTGGCTGATTTGAACCCTCAAACAGGTACAGAACCAGGCAAGACCAGACCTGTGCTTGTCGTTCAAACAAATCTTCTTAATAAGATACCTCACCCTTCAACCATAATATGTCCTTTGACCACAAATATTCAGAAAGAATCTGAGATCTTAAGAGTTCATATTAAAAAGGGCACAGCAAATCTGAACGAGAACTGCGACATAATGATTGATCAACTGCGAGCGATTGACAATAAAAGGCTACTGAAAAAGCTTGGGGAATTACCTGAAATTCTGTCCGATAAAGTCAAGGAAAACCTAATGATCATTCTGGATTTGAGCTAAAGCACTGAGCACAACAGGTGGGTATCTGTCATTGGCGTTCCGCACCACGAGTGCAAAAACAAGTGCCATAGCGATTCGGCACCACAATGAATACATTTAAGTTCTACCTGAAGGCCTCCCGTCAATAATAAATATGTGTCGCCCTGGGAAGATGGCTCACCACAATAAGTACAACCCTGGAAGGGTTTAACAAAAAAGTTGTCTGGTCCGTACCCGCATTAGGAATCAAGCAGTCCGCTACTACTGATGATGTTGCGTACCCACCGGAGGATAAAAGCGGAACCGGTAAGGTTAGCGGGAATTCTCCTCAAACAACTTCTAAAAACAAAGATACTAAAGAAGAAGATACAAGTCAATTTTCCGGGAATAGAAACTCAGAATCCGCGAGCAGTTCTTTTTAAAATAAGACTGAACCATCAACCTTCAAAATAATCTGCTTCTCAGCAAGAACGAAGTAATGAAAAAGGCAATGATTTTTCCAAGGACAATTTATTGCAAGATGAAACCCACATGTATTGCATACACAAACACTTATGTATATAATTCTCAAACATGTGGGTTCCCTGTCTGCCAACAGGCAGGCATCCGACCTTTAAAATAAAATTATATACGGATGAAACTTTGAAAAGAGCACTTGTAAGGAGTTTGGAAATAATAGTAGAAGCAACGAAGAAAATTCCAGCTGATTTTAAAATTAAATGGAATTTGATTAACTGGAAAAACATGGCTGGGATGAGAGAGCATTGTCCGTGTCAGGTACATTTGCATTTAATCTAACAATAATCTGATGTCAGACTTCAGGGTAGGAATTTTGGTTTTTATTATCTGCCAAACTTCTTCAGCATCAATCCCGAAATAGTCGTGTGCAACTATGTTTCTAAATCCTTTGATTTTTACCCATTCGATCTCGGGATGTTTCTTTTTGAATTCGTCAGATATTTTATCAATCATTTCTCCAATAACCACAAAATTCATCATTGTCGCGTCAAAGTTTCGATAATCTTTGTCAAAGTCATCTGCAGTTTTTATACCTGAAGTGTATTCGGTGATTCTATCTATCGCTTCAAGAATTGATTCGAGACAGTATTGATCTTTAATAAGCATATACAGCCTCTTTTAGGATAGAACTTTTGAATCTGGGCTTAATATATTTTTCGCGGCAGATATCTACATCAATTCCCAACTGCATGTGGAAGAACTCTTTAAGTTGAATTTTAAGATCATAGAGATCTTGTGTGTTCTCTTCAAATTCAACCAGTAGGTCAATGTCACTATTTGGGTCTTGTTCGCCACGAGCATAGGAGCCAAACAATCCAATTCGTACAATATGATATTTGTCCCGGAATAGTTTTTTATTCTGAGAAAGAAATGTCAATATTTGGTCTCTGGTTTTCATTTGATCACAAAGTTACAAAAAAAGAGCATACTCTCTATATCTATCTGAAAATGTCGCAGATGCCCACCAATTGTACCTAACACGCTATAAATACCATTTGGCGGTAATTTTACAGATATAGGACAGGGCAATTATGGGAATCAGATTTTCTGATCTGAAAACATTGGAAAGTACTGCGAATGTGACAGGAAGTAACATGTTTGAAGGTTTTGAACTAACACATAAAGGCATAGAAATTATCATAAATTAAGTGATTGGTAAAATTACCCTGACTGCAATATCCACTGTCTCGTCAATAAAATATCGGTTGTACTTCAGTATTTTATTTTAAACAATTTGGAAGCATTTCTAAAAACCCCAAACATCTGTCATAATTCAAATCATAATAATTAACTCCCAGATTTATTGTCTCATAGTATCTTACCTGGTTTACTCTATAATATTCTTCTGATGGAATTTTCCAATAATCACGGCCTAATTTCTCCGAGATAAACCACTTTTCGATTAATCGTGCAGCTCTTCCGTTTCCATCCCGAAATGGATGAATATGTGCAAATCTCAAGTGAATCATTGAGGCAAAATAAAAGATTTCTGTTTCATTTAATTTTGAAGAAATCAATTCTTCCATATCCCGGAAGAATATTTTCATTTCATGCTCAACAAATTCAGGTTCAATTGCCATATAAGCTAAACCTGATTTACCAAAAACACCAACCTGCTCATTCCTGTATTTCCCTCTTTTGCATTTAATCAGTAAAGACTCTGAAAACATTTTATGACAAGTCATCAGATTCGTCTCATTCAAATTATTTTTTTGGGCAAATTCGTATGCCTTAATCAAATCCTCAATTTCTTCAATCTCCTTTCCCGGCTTGAATTTGTCTTTGTTCAATTCATAGTTCATATAGGAGTTCAAGTCAATACTATTTCCCTCTATATTAGAAGAATAAACCGCAGATGCTTTTGTCAGATACTCAAAACTTCTGTTGTTTTCAGAAAAATCGAAATTCTGAATTAATCCTGGAATTTCATGTCCAATTATCTGAACATAAGTGTCAAAATATTTTCTATCAGTTATTCTCACTTAATCAAATCATATAAACACAAATATACTCATTTAAATTGTCAAACCCTTATAGTAGTGCAGTTTCCATGCATGAAGCACAACTGTATCCGGGAGGGATTAATCCAATATGCCGATCAAAAAAGAACATCCGAATGGCTGAATAAACAGCGGTACAATTCCGCTGAGGTTAAACAACTATTCGGATGAGCAACAAATATAATCGATTCATCTGGGAATCCCAAGATTTTTACACGTGAATCAGGGATAAAAATCTATCAATAAATAGCGACATTTCAATTCCACATTGGTACGATTAAAAGCAGTTACCGCTAATGCTACAAAGACCTCGCTTCGATGAAAAATCCGTAGGAATTTGCAAAATGTTATCTAATTAGCTAACTTTGTCCTATGAATGAAAAATTTATAAGGGATATATTTTACTATAGAAACTACTATCTGGACTTTTTTAATTCCCTGAAACCGGAAGTCCGAAAGAAGTTTAACTGGACGTTGAAATTGATTGCCACGATAGACAGAATACCTGTTAAATTTTATAAGCATTCGGGAGGTACATCAGGACTTTATGAAATACGAATAGAAGTAGGGACTGATATTTACAAAGTTTTTAGCTTTTTTGATAAAGGACAACTGATTGTTCTTGTAAATGGATTCCTGAAAAAATCGCAAAAAACTCCTAAGAATGAGATTGAATTAGCAGAAAAATTAAAAAAACAATATTTCGATGAAAAAGAAGGTAAATAATTTGACATCCTTTGCTGACCATTTAGATGAGCAATATGGTAAAAGGGGTACTAAAGAAAGGGAAGAGTTCGAAGAAGGATTTGAAGCATTTAAAATTGGAGTAATGTTGCAAGAACTCAGAAAAGAACATGGATTGACACAGGAACAACTTGCAGAAAAATGTGGGACAACAAAGACCTACATTTCACGGATTGAAAATGATGCTTCTGATATTAGACTTTCGACTTTAATGCGAATAATCAGACAAGGATTTGGCCGACATTTAAAGATGAGCGTAGAAATATAAAAAAGCACATAGCGGTAACAATGCATATAAGTAATGGCGGGTTTTGTGGGTTGCCAAGTGCAGTACTTCTATTTAAGTTTCTTCCACGGTTGATAACCAACTGCTTCGAACGCCGCCACTACTCATATGCGTAACGATAGCCGAATTTTGAAAGCAGGTTGCGCAGAAATTTCAATTCCACATTGGTGCGATTAAAAGCGCGTTATCCGGGACAGAAAAAGTAGCTGACGTTGCCATTTCAATTCCACATTGGTACGATTAAAAGCTCGGATCTCCTTCTGTATATAATTGTGCCAGGGATTTCAATTCCACATTGGTACGATTAAAAGGAAAATATTGAACAAGATGAAAAAGATAATTGGGATATTTCAATTCCACATTGGTACGATTAAAAGAAAATTTGGGGCAATAAAACCTCAAATTCAGCTTTTATTTCAATTCCACATTGGTACGATTAAAAGTCTTGCCTTGTAAGCAGGACCTTTTTCTAACTTAAACCACTTCAATTCCACATTGGTACGATTAAAAGTTTAAAGGTCGAAGGAAGCGTCCTTGTAAGCAATATTTCAATTCCACATTGGTACGATTAAAAGTCCCCGTGGAAGCAGACCTGATCACCTGGCCATCCCATTTCAATTCCACATTGGTACGATTAAAAGCGACTAAATGGAATTCTTTATACTCCTGAAATTTCATTTCAATTCCACATTGGTACGATTAAAAGCTTTACATGCTCTGCCTCCTGCCTGATTATGTCTATTTCAATTCCACATTGGTACGATTAAAAGGCATTAAAGGAGAATGGTATTGATTTTAGGCAGGTAATTTCAATTCCACATTGGTACGATTAAAAGAAAGTGGCCGGACACGGTAACTGTTATTATACCGCCATTTCAATTCCACATTGGTACGATTAAAAGACCGTGATCGATCTTAAGACCCAGGTTCCTTCTCTATTTCAATTCCACATTGGTGCGATTAAAAGCTGTAAAAAGTATTTGCGGTTCCAGAATTCATTGCACATTTCAATTCCACATTGGTGCGATTAAAAGTTTTCATCCATTCTTCCGGGTCATAAAGACCTCCATTTCAATTCCACATTGGTACGATTAAAAGAATAATCTTGCTTTTAAGAACATAGTGATAGACAATATTTCAATTCCACATTGGTACGATTAAAAGAAAGCATTTGAATCTGGAAACCCCTACCTGTTCACGAATTTCAATTCCACATTGGTACGATTAAAAGTATATTAATTTCAAAGAACCGCCGAGTTCGATTCAATTTCAATTCCACATTGGTACGATTAAAAGAGCAACAACACCGTGAAAAAACATTGCTGAATGAATTTCAATTCCACATTGGTACGATTAAAAGTTATATCTCTTGACAACCTCAGGCTCGCGGATGAGAATTTCAATTCCACATTGGTACGATTAAAAGCGCATTAATTACATTGAAGAAATAGGTTTTAGACAATTTCAATTCCACATTGGTACGATTAAAAGAAGGTCCACGACTCTTCTGAGGGATTTTTCTGCCATTTCAATTCCACATTGGTACGATTAAAAGATCGTGTTCTGGCCAGACCCGAATGTCGGGTCACCATTTCAATTCCACATTGGTACGATTAAAAGGTGAGTATGAACAAGAAAGCGATCGTTTTCAAATCGCCATTTCAATTCCACATTGGTACGATTAAAAGATCGTGTTCTGGCCAGACCCGAATGTCGGGTCACCATTTCAATTCCACATTGGTACGATTAAAAGGTGAGTATGAACAAGAAAGCGATCGTTTT
>Ga0302242_1000584_pt1 | contig 34522 bp, 21 predicted proteins | sample AAG_UR_Lys_MG_FD_193510 | JGI IMG/M metagenome (GOLD analysis project Ga0302242, IMG submission 193510) | Enriched activated sludge microbial communities from anaerobic digester in WTTP, New Holstein, Wisconsin, United States - AAG_UR_Lys | ecosystem: Engineered > Bioreactor > Anaerobic >...
CAACGAGCTGCTGGGAAAAAGCACTAAGGAAGCGGAGAAATTTCTGACTGCGGAGGTGTTCAGCGAGAATAAAGTGATTTCGGTTTGGCGCCAGGCTTATCAGCAGTTTAAGACAAAAAAAGGCGTCAGATGCTCCATCGAAGCCTTATTGAAGCGAATAGAAAAAGGTACCGGCATTTCTACCATCAACCCTCTGGTGGATATCTACAACGCTGTATCCCTCACCTACGGGCTCCCCTGCGGCGGCGAAGACATTGATACGTTTCAAGGCGATCTGCTTTTGACAAAGGCCATTGGAGGAGAACTTTTTCTTGCACTGGGCGACGAGGACCACGACAATGCCCTGTCCGGTGAAATCATTTACAAGGATGACGCAGGCGCCGTATGCCGCTGCTGGAACTGGCGTGACGGGCAAAGGACCATGCTTAGGGAAAATACAACAAATGCCTTTCTCATCATCGAATCAGTGGATCCTGGCAGAAAAGAGGATCTCGGGCAAGCAGCCGCCACATTGGCAGAACTCACAAAGAAATATCTCGGCGGATCGACAGAGATCGCCCATATGAATAGGAATCATCGTGAATTGGATTTCTAGGAATATAAGTGGAGTAGTGTTTTTGTGTGGTTTGCCCCAAGAATCCTACTCCGAACTTTTTTGCCGGAGAGAGACAAATGGATCCTGTGAACTTTTTCAAATTTGAACTACTCCGAGGCGAAGCTGTGGTGGCAAGACAAATGGATTCTGCGGAGATTTCTCGTTTTATCCTACTCCAGAGCCGTTTCAGTGCCGTGCATCTCTTTTATGCGCTTTTCCACATATTCCTGGGCTGAAAAAGCACTGCTTCCACGAATAAATGCCGTGGTCCCGCCAAAACGCCAGCTCCTGAGGATGTCCTCTTCACTGCGGCCGGGGGTGCAGGTCCCGGCAAGACTTTCGTCTATTATTTTTTTGCATTCCCGGACCGCTTCCTCTAAGGTCCCGTAACTTCCGTGCAATGCCTGGCCGTTCCCCCCATCGCAGCTGAAATTTTCGTAATTATCGTCCACATAAACTTCATAGGCAAGTGCATCCTTGTTCATTTTCATTGACCTTCCTGTTTACCGAAAGCTTTTTATTTCTGCTTATATCATTTTGTTTCTGATCATATCATTTTTATTTCTGCCCGGTCAATGGATCGATGGTCAGCCTGATGTAACGGTAGAGGATGGAGGAAACCTCTCCGCGGGTTGCCTCTGCCTTTCCCAAAAACCGGTTTCCGGTGCTGCCGGTCATAATACCTGACTTTTGCATGGCTGACACGGCGCCTCTGTAGACACTCCCGATACCGGAAGCGTCTTCATACTCCATGGATTCACGAACCGCAGGCAAGATGTACCCCGTCGCTTTAGCATAGTTTTCTATCAGAAGGGCCATTTCTTCACGGGTGACCTCCCTGTCAGGAGCAAAGCGCCCGTCACCGATCCCATGGGTGATGCCATTCTTGCGCGCCCATTCGATGTAAGAACAAAAGGCACTGTCTGAGTTCACATCAACAAAGCTGTTTCCTGTATACGCTTGTACATCTACGCCCGCCAATCTGCCAAGAACGGTTACCAGCATCCCTCGAGTCATGGCAATGTCAGGGCCGAAAGTGGTATCCGACATGCCGGCGAACCATCCCCGACCTGCAGCATAGTCGATGGCTCCCCTAGCCCAATGCCCGTTGATATCAGTAAATTTTTCTGTCGTACCTGTATATCCAACTCCATAGAGGGAAAAGTGCCCCGTGGGAAACAGTATGGCGCCTGCTTTTTCATCATAGACAGAGTTGTTGATGCGGATGGGATTTCCATCCTGATCAATATATACGCCGAAAAGGCAGCCCACTGCTTCACCGGCACCGGGAGTATAAGGAATGGAGAGGATAGCTCGTCCATTTCCAAGCCCCGTAATGCCAACTTCTTTCCCGTCTTTCACAGTGCTGATGGAGATATTATATACCGGTCTCTTTCCGATCACATCTTTGGCTTCCCTTGGCAGCTCCGTTACCGGAGCGATTTTAATGCTGAGATCGCCGCCGCTTTGCCTCTGGATTTCCTGCAGGGCATTCAGATCAAGTCCCAGGGAAACAGGGGCTCCTCTCAAGGCAAGACTTCCTACCCCGGCGCTCACAAGATCGCTCAGGGAGTTTCCTGTCAGTGTAGCTGTGAGGGAACTTGCTCCCTGGGGCATGGCAACATCCAAGCCCACTGTAATGCCGTTCGTCGTTTTCCCTAAAAGCTTATCCTCTCCCTGTACCTTGGCAAGGAGATCTCCAATGGTTCCCGATGTGATCAACGCGCTGGCGGAACCGTTGTTTTCCAGTCTTGCCTCTATGGGGGCGCTGGCCTCTATAGGCTGGTTTGGTTTTGTTTCCACAGGAATACTGTCCGGAGGAGGCGGATTGCTTTCCTGAGAACCGCTGTCATTATGGCTGCTGCTGGATTTCCAGTTGGCTGTAAGGGTGACATTTTGTGCAGGCATGTTGAAGCTGGTGCTGGCGCTGGCAGCATTGGCAATAATGCCTCCGCCGCTGGAGGTCCAGCAGTCAAACACTTTGCCTGCCGGCGGAGCGCCGGCCGTAACTGCTACCCACATGGTAGCAATATAATTGCCGCCTCCCGTGCCGCCCTGCACCGTCAGCACATAGTAGGTTTGTGCGCCGCCGATTTTAACCCAAACCGCACCATCCGCAGGGTTTACAGTAGAATAGGTATGATAGCCTTCTTTTGTAGTAGGATAGGTCCGGTCAATGGTTCCGGCTTTTGTTTCACCATTGATTTTGACATAAGTCCCCTGGGGACTGATGGCATCTTCCACCGTGACCTCTCCCTGGGAGTTTACAAATACGGCGATGCCATCCTGGCTTTCCTCAGAACAGATTCCCAAAATCAGAGCTTTTGCCTTGTCTTCTACATAGGCTCCGTAAGTGAGGCCGGCAGCAACAGAAGCGGAAACATCTTGACAGGTGATCATGCTGTCCTGCCCTGTCGCATAGATGCCTTTCGTGCCGCCCACAACATCCCCGGTGACAGTGATTTGACTTCCGTTCATGGCGCCGACTCCCACGGCATTCCCATTCACATTGCCTCCCACATCAATTTGCCCCCCATTCTCAGCAAGGACTCCATAGGCATCACCCGCTACATTTCCTGCTGCATGGATTTCACCCTGGTTGATCGCGTGAGCGGCTACACTTCCCGGCTGTATCCAGAAATAGGTTATGACGCTGGTCACCGCGGCCACGCTTCCCGCTCCGTTAACCTTTACCCCGCAGGTCCATCCTTCAACATGAAATTCTCCTGCACCTGCAAGACTGAGTTTCCCGCCATTGGAGACCGTAAGGGCCGTAGAGTACGAAGAAAGGGTAGTATCCAAAGTCACAGTATAACCTGACAGATCCAAAGTGATCTCTTTTCCGTTGAGAAAGAGAGGCTCACGGGCTGTCATATCTTTCAATATCGTTATGGTCTGACCGTTTGTTGCTGCCACAACGGCCGCCCGTAAAGTGGGGTACTCTGTTTCGTTGATCCTGCAGACAGGTTCGGCAAGAGCCGGCGGATCAGGACTCCAATGCGCCATCACCGTCACATTCTCCGCAGGCATGACAAAGCTCGTTGCTGCACCCTCTACATCAGCAAAGGTAAGATCATTAGGAGAAGTCCAGCAAAGGAAAGCATAATCGCTGCGGCTTCCTGCATTCAAACTCACAATGGCACCGGGAGTGTAACTACCCTCACCGCTGGCTCCTGTATACCCACTGATGATATCCACAGTGTATGTAGCTGGAGGGATTTCTTCAAAAATGGCTTTCACCACCGCATCAGAACCCAGCATATAAAAGGTATTGTTCACCACTATGACTCCACCGCTTAAGACCTGCCATTCTTTCCATTGGTAGCCCGGATTTGGGGAGGCAGTTAAAGTCACTTCTGCACCCTCCGCAGCGGAATTCAGCGAAGCGCTTGCCGTCCCATTGCCGTCATTTTGAACAGTAACGGAATACATGGGAATGGCTTCATATACAGCCGCTGCGACAACAGATTGCTCCGGCATGGTAAATTTTGCGATGCTGTTGTTTTTCGTGGTATTGTCCACAAATATGACGGAAGGAGTGGTAGTCCATTCTCTGAACCGCTGCCCCTGTGGCGCTGCCGCCGCAGTCAGGGTCACCACCGCATCCTTGACATACATACCGCCTCCCGTGCCGTTTTGCACCGTTACCGTGTTCCCATCCCTGATCCATACCGTGTTGGCTCCGGTGTTGTAAGTACGATATCCGGCCTTGGTGGTTGGGGTGATGCAGTCATTGGCCGTTATGGCGGCATCGTCATTGAATTGGATGTAATCCGGTGCTGTAACGGTGCCTTCTACCGTGATGCTTCCGCCTGCTCTAATCATAGCACCCACACGGTTTGCGCTTACGTTTCCGCCGATTTCTGCCACCCCGTCGTATACATCGACGCCGATCCCCTCCGGATTATCTATCAGGTCACTTCCATCTGCTGTTACATTCCCTGTAATTCTGGCTGTGGCAGAGGAAACACAAACCCCCTGATTCCCTGCATGTACATTTCCACCGACCTCAACCATCGCCCCTTCCAGGGCATGTACGCCAAAACTTCGGATCCCCGTTGCCGTCACATCTCCCAAAACGGTAAGATTTGCTTTGCTGTATGCGTATGCTGCCTTTCCTTCCACGCCTTCGGCATTGGCATTGGTAACGGTTACCTGGGAAAGGACGCTGTTTGAGGCTACTGTGACTCCGTAACCCCGGGCAGGCCCTGTCACATTCAAAGCCCCTTCTCCGGCGAGAAATACGCTGCCGCCGTTGTAAACATTCAATGCAGCACCACCCTCAATGGAACTGAACACATTCAGGGTATAGCCGTTCAAGGCAAAGGTTATTTTTTTGTTATTCAGAGCAATTCCCTGATTATAATTTATGTTCTTAAGAAGACAGATGGTTTTGGTTTCTCCCACCGCAATTGCTGCCAGTGCATCTTCTAACGAAGTATACTGGGCCCCGCCTTCAATAAAGCAGACATTGCTTGAAACACTGGTTTTTACCCAAACAACACCGTCTGCGCTGTCTGCCGTAGAATAGGTATGATAACCGTCTTTGGTAGTGGGCAGCGTTCGATCAATGGTTCCATCTTTTGTAGTCCCATTGATTTTAATATAGGTTCCCTTTGGACTTATCGCGTCTTCCACTGTAACTTCCCCCCGGGTGTTTACAAACACAGCGATGCCGTCCTGACTTTCCTCAGAACAGATCCCCCAAATCAGGGCTTTGGCCTTGTTGTCTACATAAGCACCATACGTGAGGCCTGTAGCGATAGAAGCGGAAACATTTTCAGCGATGACCATACTGTCCTGTCCAGTTGCGTAGATGCCTTTCGTTCCCCCTGCAACATCCCCGGTTACAGTGACACGGCTTCCGCTCATGGCACAAGCACCAACCTCCTGGCCATCCACATTGCCTCCCACAGCAATCCGTCCGCCGCTTTCAGCAAGGGCTCCATAGGCATCACCCGCTATATTTCCTGCTGCATAGATTTCACCCTGGTTGACTGCATGAACAGCTATACTGCCGGGTTGTATCCAGGAATAGGTTTCGGCGCTGGTCACTTCCGCCACGCTTCCCGCTCCGTCAGCCTTCACCCCGCAGGTCCGTCCCGCAACATGAAATTCCCCTGCACCAGCCGCAAGATTGAGTTTCCCGCCATTTGACACCGTAAGAGCCGTAGAGTTTGAAGAAAACGTGGTGTCCAAAGTCACAGTATAACCTGACAGATCCAAAGTGATCTCTTTTCCGTTGAGAACCATTGGTTCATGGCTTGTGATATCCTGCAATATCGTTATAGCCTGACCGCTTGTTGCAGCCGCCACAGCGGATTCCAGAGTGGAATAGCCCGTTCCGTTGATTTCACAGACATTCCCTGCTGCGTACGAAGTCACCGGCAAAAGTGTAAAGCTCGTAGCGATACACAACACCACCGCCAACAACCGATGTTTCCTATTCTCCAAATTCACTGAAATCTCCCCTTTCCTGTGTTGTCTCCGCAGGAAGCTTTGCCCCGCGATATTCTCTACTGACTTCCCCTTCATCCGCAACGCAAAGTTTCCGGTAGATGGAGCAAAACAACTTTTTTGCCGTCTTTCGATCAAGAAACATGGTTTCCGCCGTCCAACGCGCCGTATATCCCATTCGAAACCATTTAAAAGCGGCATACTCTTGCTCTGTGAGCAGTGCTATTCGCCACTGTTTTTTCTGCTCCTCATCCATGCCCTCGGGCGGGATGATATCATCATTGACCGGCAAAATGAATTTAAACCAATGCATGCCCATCCTCCTTCATTCTCTTGTTTCTATCCCATTCTGCACCGGATATTCTCATATTTCCATATCCCAAAATGGGGAGAAGCAGAAAAATACCCCTCCCAATTTTGGGAGGGGTACTAAAATCTAATGCAGATCCGACCTGCGCCGGCCTTCGTTTTCCCTTTTTTTACTATTTACTCCGTTCCCGGGTGCCGACCGAACAGAATAAATAACTCCGCCCGGCTGTTGATCCCCAGCTTTTTATAGATTGCCTTGTTATAAGTAGAAACCGTAGAAACAGTAAGTCCAAGCTCCGGAGCAACCTGTCGAAGAGTCATCCCTTGAAGCAACAGCAAAACCACCTGTTTTTCACGGGGAGACAGATTTGTATCATCCAGACTCGATGCATATTCATTTTCCGCACCGTTTGCCCCGGTTTCTCCGGCAAACGAGACCATATTGATCTGGCGAAACTCTTCTGACCAGCGGGCAAAAAACAAATGCTGGGAAAAGGCGGGAGAAAGCAGGAGAAACAGCAAAAAGAGAGTCGCAGCAGTGATAACGGCAACCGTCTGTGTCATCATTTGCATGTGCAGAATATCCATCCCCACATAGAGAAGGCTGATCATCCCCATACATAAAAGAACTAGATACTTGTGCATACGAAAATCACAGAACTTATTCGTAACACAGCCGATGAGGTAAAAGGACACCAAGAGCCCCACTTCTTTCAGTTCGGAAAAAAGATAGGCCGCCTCGGGAATCTTAATATACCACATGAGATGGCTCAGGATAGAGGCAATAAAAAACACGTTGCACAAGGTCCAAATGCTTCTCTTAAATACCATTTCCAGGACGATACAGCAGAAAATCAAAGCAAAGGCGAGCATCCCCCACATCCACCCATCGGCAGGATGCTGAAAAGAGAAGGCATAGAAGCCGGTTATTCGAATGGCAAAATACGAGAAAAGGAGAAACAACACAAGCCAGATGCTGGGATCGAATTTTTTGGTTTCTTTTTTCCCTGTTCCCTGGTAGTCCTTCTTTTTCGCAAAAAACATGCAGGAACATAACGCGGCGACCATAACCAAGGCAAAAATTTTCCGGATAAGAGGCGGAACCGAGGCATATTCTGCGGTAAGCTCCACCAGATCAATGAAGAGTATCATCAATGCGCTTCCAAAAAAACGTTCCGCATTGTTCAGCATGAACACAAACGAAAAGCTGCTGCTGGATACGCATCCGCCAACACCGGCCATAAAGATCATATCGCACACAAAGGCAGGATATCCACCGGGAAGAAAGAACCAAGGGATAAAGCCTGACGCAGTAATCAGGGCCGAGATTTTTGAAATAGCTGATATGCTTTTTTCATTGGAAAGGGAAAACATGATGATGGCGCCCAAGCCAAATGCAAGGAAGGTACTGGTGGTGTGAGAAAGACCGAAAACACCCATGCCGTCGTCCAAAATAAAGTCCTGCACATTGATGAAAACCATGGCCAGGGGGAACGCGAAGAAGTACTGCAGAAAGCCCCGCTTCCTTATACTTCGGAATACCAGCATTTCCTGTGCACTCCAAAGATTGCGCACAGAAGAGACCCATTTTGATAAGTATCCTTTTTGCTTTGCCTTCAAATCTGCCATGCTATATTCTCCAAAAATTCTGCTTCCCTGTCCATTTTACTGCTATGCAGAAAAAAAAACCATCTCTATCACAAAAATAGAAAAAATTTATGCAAACAAAACCCCCTCCCAGGAACGAAGGGGGCGAAAAACCCATTTATATCAAATCTGATTTTGACAAAAGCCTTCTTACCACAGCGGCAACCTCGGCTCGAGAGATGTTGTCCTTCGGAGCAAGGAAGTCGCCTCCTTTGCCGGATATGATTTCCAGCTTGACACAGGCTGCAGCGCTTTCTTTTGCGAACTCTGCCACTTGGGAGGAGTCTTCAAAGCCCGTCAGCAGGGTATCCGCATCCGACGGCTGCAGCTCTACTTTTAACCCGGTGAGCTTCATGGCCCTTTCGATCATGGCCATGGCCTGTTCCCGAGTGATGTTGTCTTTGGGGCCAAAGCTTCCATTTCCATAGCCGGAAACTATGCCATACTCCGATGCCGTCCCTATGTAACCCCCATACCATGCGGTTTTGCCCACATCCTGGAATGAAGTAATTCCTGTCCCAGGCCGCAGTCCCAAAGCCCTTACCATAACGGCGGCAAATTCTGCGCGGGTAATGCCCCTGTCCGGTTCAAACGTGGAATTCCCTACACCGCTGAGGATCAGTCTGGATCCGGCGTCATTGACATCAACTTCTGCCCAGTGCCCCTTCATATCCTGAAAAGCAACCTGATGGGAAACCAGGGCATACGTGCTGTTTGTCATGCTGCTGATGGAAAGATACTTTTTCCCATCCTTCCACATGATTTTTGTAGGCGCATGCCAAAGGTTTCCGTCGTCATCCACAAGGACTCCCGTAGCTGCATTTTCTCCACCACCAGGCCCCTCAGCAGGGAACAACCGCTGGACAAAACCATTGAATTTTCCGATCTTTGAGGTTTTTCCTCCCACTTCACAGGAAATAGAGAACTCCAGAGGTTCACCCACAAGAGCCAACCCGCCCTTTGCTGCCGCTTCTTGGATCTGCTTCAACTCCTCAGGAGATTTTCGCGACACTTCAATACGGATTTTTACATCCTTAGGATCCAGGCCCTCTCCTGCTTCCCGCAGCACTGCATCCATATCAATTCGTGCCAGTGGCAGAGAATACATGGCGTAGGGAGTTTTCAATTCCAAGGTGACATTCTTGTTCCGCAGGTTATTAAGAGTTCTCAGATCGGAAAGAATACCCACACGATCAGCGTTGTCCGTGTTTTCTACCCGCAAAACTTCATCCTGCCCGGCGGCATCTGCACCCAGAGGATCCAGGGTGATTTCTTTAGCCACAAATCCATCCTCTATACTGATCTGCGCCGCCTCCCCAGGTGATGTGGAGCCACCACCACCGGAGCCGCTCCCGCCGGGAACTTCCACTTCTTCCGGTCCGAATTCTGCTTTGCTGATATAAAACACCTTTTCTGTATGGAATGCATCATCCACGCTTACCTGCAGGCAAAGCTCTATCAATCCGGTTTCATCATAATATTCCTCTTTGGGAGTATAAAGAAAGCTGATATCTTTTGCGGCTCCCAATTCCCCTTCGCTCCCTGCCATTCCTGAGGGAGCAATACTCTCAAATTCCAGAAGCTCCAATCCTTCCGGAGTTTCATAATAGCCATACCCATCCGCAGCTTTTTCGGCAGGCACCAACTGCAGCAATTCGATTTCCACAGCACCCGCATCTTCGTTTCCATTGTTTATAACTTTTGCCTCTACGCTGCAGGTTCCATCCGGCAATGCGGATCGAGTCAGATTTTCGATAGCCAACTGCGGCGCTTTTTCGAAGGCGATATACTTGTCAAGAGTCTTTCCGGAAATTGTAAATTCAAAACCCACACCCTCCATGCCGGCGTCCGCAGCAGGCATTTCAAAGGAAATGCTGGCTCCCTGGCCATATCCGGCCGCTATGATTTCACTGTTCTCATCCGTCAGTTCGGTTTCCCTTTGGCCATCCATAACAGAATAGACCAAGACTTCCAGTTCTCCCGGTTCTATGGGCAATTCCCCGTCATTGAGGATATAGGCACTGATATCTACGATCTCTCCCGGCCTTGGCTTGGTATTGGATACACTAACGGTCTCATTCTCCACTTTGATGTCTTTTGTCATATCTACTGAAGCAAACACCAACGCCGTATCGTCTAAAGAGTACTCTTCCGTATCCATGTCAAAAATCACGTCATTTTTGGTGAAAGAGGTGTAAAATTTCCCCGAGTTGTCGCAGTCCAGTGAAAGTTCCCGGATGAGCATATTCGTTTCGCTGATCTGCCTGGGGGTGCTCCAGAGTACTTCTCCGTCCTCCCGAACACTGCCAAAGGCGGCAAACAAAGCCTGGGCCACTTCTTCTCCAGGATTCTTCCACAGCAATACGATGTTTCCGTTCTCGTTTGCGGCTGCTTTCAAATCCATAGGATGGCTCTCTTCATCAAGGACAGCAACGATCCTGGCTTCCTCAGAGAATCCGGCTTCAGGATCCACAAAGGTAAACATTTCGGGATGAAGCAGGTATTCTGTCAGCAGATCCATTTCATAATAACAAAGTTTCTTTCCACTCTGCCAGAAAAGCAATTCCCCCGCCTTCGTTTTTACAATTGAGGGATTATAATCCTTTTGGCTGTTATAGCTGATACGCGCAGGGTCCGTCCACTCGCCCTTTCCCGGATCGAAAATCTGTATAAAAAGTTCTTCATCCTCTTCCGTCTCGTAACTGCTGTCTGCGCTCACCGTGTAGGCAAAGGCAAAATAGCCGTTGGAATAGTTCAACCCATTGGACATGATCTCCCCGGACAATGGTTCCAGTGCAGTAGCGACGGCCCATTCTCCGGAAGCACTGTCAAAACTGCTGTACATTACCGTGCTGGGAGCAGAAAGGAGGCTGTTAAGGTCACTGATCTCCTCCTCAAAGTTTGTGGTTGTCCAGACTGCTACGGCGTTTCCCGCATCATCGCAGGCCACCACCGGCGCGCTGTCATGCCGGGAATGCGAAGAAAGCGCCGTGACACTGCCTGGCTCCACAAGCCCCCCATTCAGGTCAATGACAACGGCAGTTGCTTTATAATTGTTCAGGTATTCATTGATATCCGGCTCTTCTTCTCCGTAGATTTCTGTATTGTTGAGCCAGAGGATCTGGGCTTTTTCATTGCAAACAGACACAGAAGGCATATAATCCGCCGTGCCGTCGTCGTCTACTGGTTCCGGTTCACTCCATTGTCCATCCGAAAGGATACTAAACATCAGCCTGCTCCGATCCATAGACTCCCTGCTGGTATCATCCTCAAGGAACACCAACAGTTTTTTTCCTTCCCCAAAGCTCAAAAGCTGGGGATCAGCCTCTGAAAAGCTGTATACCTTAGATTCTGTGGCGTTTTCCTCCACATTCTCTGCTTCCGCCAACTCCCTCCAGTCCGTTTCAGGAAGAGTATCCCGGGGCGTGGGGGCAAAGCCGCTCTCCACCTCTGTAAAAACATCATTGGCAAGGAGATCGTTGGCCATAGCCTTGTTTTTCTTTTGTTCCTCCAATATATCCCACTTTTTCTTTGCCAGATTGTAATTGAAAGAAAAACCAAGATACTGCACCCCTACCGAAAAAGCCAGCTCCACTTCTGCCTTGGTAAATCTTGCCGGCAGGCTGAAAGGAATCTCCCCGTTAAAGGCCGCATCCACATTTCCGGTAGCCGTCAAAGCGGCAAGACTGTAAATCCCCGCACCCCCCGTTATATTGCCCAGGACTTTGCTCTCCACATCTATCCCCTTCCAGGTAAATGTTTCTTCCGGAGGCAAGCCAGGAGTGTACCTGGCACCGGTAAAGATCTTTACATCCACGGTGGCGCCCAGGCTGATAAAAGCCGGCACAAAGGAAACCATGAAATAGTAGACCTTGGTTACCTTCATTTTGCCGCCGATATAGACCCAGCCTTCTTTGAGCTGCCACTCATTGGTTTTGCCATTGAACTCAAACACCACCCGCATTCCATAACAAAAGCGAACTTCCATGTTCAACCCGGGGGCCACCTTGGGATCCAAAGCTCTGTTCCTTGCATCTTTCATGTTGTCGATATAATCGTTCATTTTGGTTCCCGCAGCATGCAGCGGATTGGTGAACCACTCCCTGGTAGGAATCTTGGTATTGTTTTGGTTAATGGAATTCTTGTATTTTTCGATTTCAGAAGCAATGCCCGCAGTAAGAGTATAGGTTCCCGCTCCCCGATCTATGACTCCTTTCATTTCCACCATAAAGAGACTCAAAGAAAAGTTCGGTTCTCCCAGCAGCGGCAGGGAGAAAGGGGCACGAAAACCAAAGGCCATATTAGGATCAAAGCTTGCAGTATCGGCAGTGGCAAACTGCTGAGGCGAAACGATTCGCAGGCCAGTGTCCCAGGCGACAGCTTCCACCTGATCCCTGGTTTCCGGCTTGATATAAATTTGATCCCCCATCTGCAAATCATTGGTCAAATCAAAGTTGCAGCTTACATCGTTCCAGATTTCACTCATGCTGCTCCCCAACTCGGGAGGAACAGCTACGGTACGGAAGGTCCTCATATAGCCCCACTTGTCTTTGACAAGAAAATTCACTTTGGATGGTTTTCTGCCATTCCAATTCACCTTGGCAGTAAGATTCACGATTTTGTCATAGCGGGGAATGGGGGTATACTCCCTGCCGCTGAGAACAGTATTATTGACACTGATCCAACTGATCTCCGCAGGAGGCCCATCTATTCGACTTATGTTGAAATACACCGTGTTGGCCCGAGGAACAAGTACCATATCCCGGGTACCATATCCCGGGATTTTCATGGCTACCCTGTTTTTCCGGCCCGCTGTGAGAGGAATCTTCATTTCCTCTCCAAAGACAAAATTTGAAGTTTTCCCGTTATAGTAGAGAGTGACTGTCAGAGGATCCGAAAAGGGTGGCAGATCATATGGCCCCACGGGATTAAGCCGGAAACTCTGCAGTACCTGTTCCCCTTCCTCTACAACAGTAGCCGTAAGATTTTCCGGAATATTGTAATCGGCAATATAGTGATAGACGGGAGAGTAAAATAATTCTCCGCCGGAATCGGAGGCCCACCGAAAGGTTTTTCCTGCTCCCGGTTCGGTCTTGGGAACGAGGCCTAAAACATCTATATTTTCTCTTCCGGCAGAAATCCCTTGCCAAAACTCAAATTTCGTGTTGTCAATGACATCCGCATCATCAGAAACCGGAGCAACCACGGCCTTAAGCGGCAGCTCCGCCACATTTGTCAGGTCATAAGAAAAAGAAGTCTGGTAAAGCTGTCTCCCGTCCGGCATGACCCAGTACAACAGCCGATATTTTGCATTGTCTATAAACTTAAAATTGTGGATCCCACGGTTCGGGTGGTTATGCTCCTGCCTCACATTAGTTCTTAAGAGCCTAGACAACAAGGCGCCACCGCCCTGTGGTACTATAGAGACATAATTGTCCGCATCATTGTAGTTGGTTCTTATTGTAATTTGGGTGTTTTCCGGCAATTTTTCAAAAACAGGAGTGATATGGATTTTGTTATAAGCCAGATCGTCTACATAGATGGCTCCCCTTAAAAGTTTGGAGTCCAATGTAAGCATATCCCCTTCGAAAAACTCCGTCGTATAAGCCGCCACGCCTTTTTTGTCGATAAGATATCCTTTGAAACGCCAACCGGGGTCAGGGGTAGCATCAATATAAAAAACATCATCCCGCACACCCTTGTCATGCCCTGTGGAAAAAGCTCCGTGCTGCTTTACCAGACGAATTTCCCCGTTGGGCGATGGATTGACGAGCATTTCATATTCCCGTTTGATCAGTTCTATTTTCGTGATATAAAGATCGATAATAGGGTCCGAAAAAAACAAATGTTTTTTCGTCTTGTTCACTGAAAAATTTATATACGCATCTCCCCAAATGGGAGATGTTCCATCTGTAATCAGGGAAGAATCCACAGTAGATATCGCCTCAAAGGGGCCTGTTCTGTATCCAAAATTATACTGAGTGGCGTTCAAATCACTGGTTTTGGTGAAATAGGCTTTGCAAACGGCAAATTCCTGCGAGTCCCCTCCCCAAACATTCTTCCATGTATAACGAACCTTTTCAATTCCCGTCATGTCCACTGTACGGGTACTGGAAATCACCGCTTCCCCTTGGGAATTTCTGGCATTATAGTAAAAACCCAATCTTCCGTTGGCTGCCGTACCCAAAAACTGTTCGCAGGCAGAAGAGCTTTTCAGCGACTTGAATCCCAGCCGGAGGTCTGCGCTCGCGGAGTCTTGAATTACCAATGTTTTGTCATCCACGCTGTTGGCTTCGGAAAGCAGCATCCGATTGGCCGCCGCCGCAGACAGCAGGCCATCATAGGGAATGTCAAACAGCAGCTTTGGTTTCTCTTCCTCTCCCGTTATTTGTATGGTACAGGAATCGATTTCTCCCAACACACCCCCCTGGACATTTGATAATTCCAAGGTAAATTCCTTCCCAGCCGCCTCCTCATTCAGGATGGCAACAGAAATCTTCTTTTCTGTTTCTCCGGGATTAAACATCAGGGAAGTGGTGACACCTTGGTAGTCCTTTCCCACAGAAGCGGTTCCGCTCCTTGTAGCAACATCAAAAGAAACAAGTCTTTGTTCCCCCTTCTCCCTTAGCACCCTGATTTCCACCGCACCGGCGGCTGCATTCACGCTGCAGGTTGAACTGGCAAGCTGCACAACGGGAAGCTCCGCCTCCTCATCATCCTCTATGGAAAAAGGAATACTGATGTTTTCGCCCAGAGACGCCCCGTTTTCTGCATTGGCAAGGCTAAGGAGAAAGACTTCTTGATTTTCGGAAGCTTCATCCTCCAAGAAATGGATCCTTATGTTCCGGCTGGCTTCCCCATCGGCAAAACTCAGCCTGATTTTCCAGGTGCCTGGAGATTCGACGGCTTCCTCTGCACCCTCAATATAAAAATCTTCTCCGTACACCGTATTTACAGCAGTGGCATTGAACTCTACTGCCGCCTGCCCCTTGGTCCCGCCCATCCGCAGAATGTTGATGTCCGCAGTTCCGGCAGATTCCAGAGCAGCATATTCCGTATGCTCAAAGTTAAAGACACCCATGGGGTAAAGGTCCGCCCATTCGCTTTTTGCTTCGTATTTCGTCTCCGCAGCAAAAACCGGTATCCCGGTAAATGTCATCGCCACAATAAGCAGCATACTGATTGATCGCCGCAACATCCCACTTCTCTCCATACCGGTCCGCTCCTATACTCTGATGGTAACAGCTTTTACTTTCATGATATAAAAAAATACTTATCCCAACAATAAATATGGGATAAGTTGCTGATTATCTGAAATAAGATGCGAAAAAGCGTTACATACCCAATACTTCTGTCATTCTTTTTGCGTAATGCCTGCTCACAGGGATTTCTTCTTTCGATCCTTTCAAACGGATCACATAGTTTTGATGAAACATGGGAATGATCTTCTCAATAAAATTCAGATTCACGATATAGCTTTTATGGCAGCGAAAAAAAGTCATATGTGCGTACTTCATCTCGATATCGCCCAAAGTCATACTTGTAAGCCAGTTCCCCTCTTTGGAGACCACTTTGGTCTTTTTCTTTTCTGCTACAAAAAAACAGATGGTTTCCAAAGGTATAAGACGAATGCTTTTACTCTCCTCTACCGGAAACCAGTTGCTTTGCGGCAGAGTTACGATGTTTTCCCCCAGTGCCTGCCTTCTTTTCTCCATGCGTTCTATAGAAAGCAGCACCCTTTCTTTTTCGAAAGGCTTAACAATATAATCCATGGCCTCCGAATCAAAAGCCTTCAGGGCAAATTCCCTGTGCCCCGTTACAAAAACAAGAAAGGGAGAAATACCCGCTCTCCGGATCTCTTCTGCCAGCTGAAACCCGTTCAGAACAGGCATGGAAACATCCAAAAAAACCGCATCGGGTTTCAGCACTTTTATCCCTTCCAGCGCTTCTGCCGCATCAGAATACATCCCTGCAATTTCAACCTTCTCATCCTTTTTAAGAATATATTCCAGCTGTTCCAGCAACAAAGTTTCATCGTCAACGAGCACGATCCTGATTTTTTTCATTAAAACCCTCCTTTTGCGCCAAAGGCAGAGTGAAACAGAATCTGCTCCCTTGCCCGTCCTTGCTTTCTACCCAGATTTTTCCCGAATGTTTTTCCACAATGCTCCTGCAAATGGAGAGGCCAAGGCCGGTGCCTTCCTTTTTCTTTGCCGCATCGCTGCTTCTGGAAAATCGGTCAAAAATTTTCTCCCTGTCTTCTAATGGAATGCCAATCCCCGTATCCTCAATGCAAAAAAGTACTTCCTTCTCCTGCTTCACCGCAGAACATCTTATATATCCACAATCCGTAAATTTGATTCCGTTGGACAACAGATTATGCAACACCTGCAATATTCTCTCCCTGTCCCCCATGATAATTCCCGGCTGCTCCTCCAGTTCCAACTTTATTTCTAAACCTTTTTCCCCAGCAACACTGCGGGTAGCTTCGCAGCTTTCTCTGAGCAGCTCGTCCACCTTACAGGGCTGAAGGAGGAATGGACAATCCGACTGGTACAGAACAGACACATCCAGCAAATCGTTGATCAAAGAGGCAAGCCGGCGTCCTTCGCTTTGGACAGTGGCAATATTTTTGAAGATCCCAAAAACCGTTTTTTCCGTTTTGCTGTCACCGAGATTCAGCTCTGGCAAGATTTCTTCACGAAACCGCTCTTCCAGCATGGTGTTAAAGCCGAGAATTGAGGCGAGCGGAGATTTCAGATCATGGGATATGTTGGCCAAAAATTGGTCCTTTTGTTTTTCGATTTCCAATGCCTTCTTGTGATAACGAAAAAGTAGCCACAAAATAAGGAAAATCCCCAGAAGGAGGATGCCGTTTGTGGCATAGACAAGGAGCCGACGCTCCATTTGGGAAATTTCGATGAAGTCTGCGGGTACAACATATAAAAATTCCCATTCTGCATTTTTTATATCACTGACAAAATAGTAATGTCCATTGTTTTTTGTCCCGCTTTCTATCTTTGCCAAGTCCGGCTCGCCGTTGAAACCATGCTTCTTTTTCAATACGCTATAATAGTTCATGACCTTTTGGATGTGTTCTCCATTGTCATAAATAACGCTTCCTGCCGGATCCACAAGATACAGGCCGATGCCTTCTATCGGTGCTATACTATGCTCCAGATCTTCCACTGCAATATTGTCACAAATGGCCCCAACCACAGCATCTCCCTTTTTTACGGGCAGATACTTGGCAAACATCAGCACCGTACCGGTGATATCAAAGTCGATTCCCACTTCCCATCCCGTCTCATACAGGACAGCATTTTCGGCCTTGTTCAGCTCCAGCAGAGAATCTTCCACTACTTTGAAAAATCCATCCTCCCCATTCATGGTGGCAACCCCTTCTTTAAAAGGGTAAATCAGAATGTATTCGGGAGAAAAGTAAGTACTCCAGGAACGTTCCATGCCCTTGTTTTTTAAAAATCTCTGCATGTCAAAGAGTTCAGAAAGGCTCTCCACTTCTGCCCTCTTCCCGGGAGCCATCTCATTTATGTCCCCTTTTACAATGATGTTTCCGAAGGCTTTTTCTTCCTCCGGCTCCCGGTGATCCAACGTGGACAGATTGGCCTCTCCGTCATAGGACAGTTCCTTCACAAGCCAGGAATAGGAAGAGACGGCATCCTTTTGGGCCAGGCGATTTTCGATCCAGGCCCTCTGAAGGTAGACGCTTTGAAACATAAGCGCCATGTTCTCCTCCACCAGCTGCTTGTTCAGCACGCTCTGAATGTTCATCTCATGGAGGCGCTGTGCTTCACGGCTTTTTATGCCCTCCTGGATGAAATAATTGGAGAGAAATAACAACAACAAACCCAGGATCAATACGATCCTGGTTTCCGGCCTACTGAAAAAAACAAGTGTATTCCTTTTTGCTTTCATGAATTTATCTCTTGCACCTCAGGTGTCTTCGCTATGCTGCTGCTTATTTTTCTTCCAACATGAGACTATAGAATTTTACTTCGCGTTTTTCGATTTTTTTCGTTTCTGTGAAAACTTCGGCCACTTTACAGACATTCCCGTCTTTGTCCTGCACAGAATCTCCTATACAAATTTCAGAAATCGCCTTTACCGTTCCATCGTTCATAGGGATCAATACGTCCCCCTGCAAATCAAAATAGTCTTCCATACAATTCATATTACCTTTCTCCTTTCGGAATCAGCGACCAACGGTTCCGGTAAAACTGGATCGCCGCTGCGCCTATCAGAACGGCCATTCCCGACAAGGCTGCTGTCTGCAAAAGAACAAACTCCCCTTTAAACCCTTCCGGTGCACTTAAGAATTGATAAATGCCAAAATAGGCCCAGGCAATGGGCAAAGGAAAGGCGGCATTGCGAATTTTCAGGAGCACCGCAAGAACCAAAAGGACAGCAACAGCAAGTGTCAGTATCGCCCAGATATCATCCGCTATTCCAAATCCATCCCAATTCCACTTGACTAGCATGGCAGCCGTGTTTACAACGGAAGCAATAAACAGCCAGCCTGCATAGACCCCAAAAGTTAGGGGTAGCAACCAGTGTTTACCCCCATTCAACTTCAAGAGTTTTCGGCAAATCAGGGACAGCACAATGACAAACCCGAAAATCAGAAGTACCGACAGTTCCATCTGCACGAAGGAGAATGCCACGATCCATGCCGCATTCAGGATACAGGAAATCCGGAAAAGCAAAGTGATCTGTCTCACCGCATTCGTATAATACAGATCATCTTTTTTCAGGATCATCACAACCAAAGCGATTATCAGGAGCGAGTAGATGACGCTCCAGATGCTAAATGTGGAGGGACTTGGGGTAATGAGAGTCACAAACATGTCAGAAATTTCTTTTTGGGAAAGCCCGTTGATCACACCCAATGCGCCAAGAGCATTGATGAGCAAAGTCACTGCTAAGAACAATAAATTGATCCATGCCTTTTTTCTTGTTTCCATAGGGGAACCTCCTTGGTTGCACTCAATGGTTCAACAGCCATTGTGAAATAAGCATCCCGCCTGTTCTGTTTTCAGAACTTTATCAGTTCTCCATTGGAGTCCCTTCGCAGTGGCTCCCAAACGAGGGAGAGGGCTCTCACCACACAATCACGCTTCAATGGTCTGATTTCATAGGCGGTGGTCTCCTCGCTCTTTGTATCGAAGCTTGTAATGATTTCGTTCATTTCCTCCTGCAGCTGCCCTTCCAGCTCAGCCAGCTGCTCGCGGTAAACATCGACAGTTTCCTTGGAACGGCTGACATCTCCGAATTGCTTTGCCTGACGGCTCATCCCCCTTGCCGCTGTGGCGGCTTTACCCAGGTTGGTAGCGCTGATGACCTTGCGGCCAAATAATGCCCCAATTACGGTTGATCCGAGAGAAATAGCCGTCTGAAGGGAGGCGTCTTTTGCCTGGTCCTTTTCACGCTGCACCGCCTGCTCCGCTTTTCGGATGCGTTCCTCAAGGGCAGTCAACTTTGCAGCATAGGTGGCCCGAAGTTTTTCCACCGCCTGATCCCGAGACTCTCTTGCCTCCTGCTGCAAACGCACCCTGAAATCTCTCTCTGACTCACCCGGCCGGGATACCTTTTTCAGGGCTTCATTGCGGAAAAGCTGCAGACTGGAATTGCGAAACAGATATTCTTGGAGATCCGACTCCCATGCCGCATAGTTGGTTTTTTTGTTGCAGGCGGCAGGGAGGGGGGAATATGTCGCCCCCGGAGCGCCTGTGGTTTCCAAGGCTTCTGCCGGAATCCCAAGGATTTGGCTCTGGCTCCAATCCACAGCAACCAGGCCGTCGTTGACGGGAGCCAACCTTATCATTTCCACCGCGTAAGAAATCCCGTTCTTTTTGTCTTCATAATTTACCACAGCAAGGCCTGCAATGGCAGCCCGATAGGTCAATCCCTCACTGCTGCCCCGATAAGGCAGGAAAGTCTGGGTAACGGTATCCGGCAGCTGCGGCACGGTGTCTTTTGCAGAAACACTGGCAGACGTGGCCAGTTTTGGATTGGCGGGCGCTGCAGATTCTTCGGACTGTGAAACCGTTATTTGATGTTCCACCGGAGGTGCCTCAGCTTCCGGCGGCAATTGTGCCTTGGAAAGAAGCTGAATCTCCGCACGATTCAGAGGCCCTCGCATGTAAGAAAGGCACCACCGTGTCTCAAACAGCGCCGGCTGCTCCTCGTGGACATTATTCATGAGGAAAACCCTACTACTGAGGCTGGAAAGCAGCTGATCCATTTTCTGCCGGTCAAAAACACTTCCAGAGCTCATAGAAGCACCTTCCAGACCGTCAAGCAGACGATCCTTATCACGATCCGTCTGAAGCCGTCCGATGAACCAGGTGCCCATATTGGCCAGCCCTTTATAATCAAGATCAATCGGATTTTGCGTAGTAAGCATGACCCCGAGGCCAAAGGCCCTTGCCTGCTTCAAAAGGGTCAGAAGCGGCGTTTTCGAAGGAGGGTTGGCAACGGGAGGAAAATAACCGAAAATCTCATCCATATAGAGAAGAGCTCGAAGGCTCGAAGTGCCTGTCTGCGTACGAACCCAACTGACCATCCGGTTCAGCACCAGAGAAACGAAAAACATCCGTTCCGCATCCGACAGATGGGCGATGGACAATATGGAAATTTTAGGTTTTCCCGTTTCTGTGTATAGCAGCTTATCGATATCCAAGGGAGTCCCCTGCATCCAGGAAGCAAAGCTGGGGGACGCAAGAAGGTTGTTGAACTGCAGTGCCAGAGAAAAACGTTCCTTTTGAGGATAGAAGGATTCCAGATCCATGACGCCGATTTGGTTGAATGGAGGTTCCTGTATCAGGCGAATCAGGCCCGGCAGATCCAGATTTTCGCCACTTTTCCAAGCAGAAATCATGATATTCGAAATCAGAATGTGCTCCCTGCTTCGGATTGGATCGGCATCAATTCCCAGCAACCCCAGTAGACTGGCAGCCGTACCGGCAGCCAGTTCGTTCAGCGCTTCCGCGTCATTGCGGATCCCTTCCGCAGGTAAAGCACAAAGACGGACGATAGACACGGGGTTTCCTGCGGTACTGCCGGGCGTGTAAACCACAAGATCGGTTTTTTCACGCATGGCTTTTATTCGCTGCCCGTCCTGCTCCCATTCGGCGAGCCCTTTGCGCCAGAGTTCTGCCTGTGCGGCACCGTACTCTTCCTGGGAGAGCCCTTTCTTCTTTGCCTCTTCGATATTGACCCAGGGGGTGAAGTCCGCCGGGGCAAGATCAGGGAAAGATAAAAGAAGATTGGTCATGTCGCCTTTGGGGTCGATGACCAGCGCCGGTATTCCGTCAATAGCTGCTTCTTCCAGTACCCCCATGCAAAGGCCTGTTTTCCCACTCCCCGTCATGCCGATGCACAGGGCGTGTGTGGTAAGATCTTTGGAATCATACAACAGATACTCTTCCCCGCGTTTTCCGGTTTCGGGATCCAGTTCCTTGCCGAGATAAAACATTCCCAGTTTCTCAAATTCCTTCATGTTTCCTCCATTCCATCGGTATTGTTTATTCTGAAGCAGTACATCAATGCTTCTTTCCTTTGAATTCATGCTATTCTTTATGCTCTTCCAAATAGTTTTCTACACGCTCTTCCGCATTAGACCGGAGGTTATAATAGTAAAACGGGTAATCAAAGCTGTGAAAAATGCCTTTTCCAAACAGTCCCCTTTTCGACGAGTAGAGTTCCACATCGGCGGTGCTGCAAACGATGACTCCCCTGGCTTTATCGACCCGTGCGTCCGCCAAGTTCATTACTTTCACATAGGTCCCCTCCAGATCGGTTGCCACCGAACCATCTTTGTTAAGTTGCAGAGAACCAAGGTTGTCTGATGCAGGAGCCGTTGTTTCGTCCGTTGTCCAACTGATGGGATTGATCACTTGGGCAGTAGGCAGTACAACGCCGTTGGTACCTTCAATAGTCGGAGCCTCTGTATTGTAGGAAATAATGACCCCCGTATCTCCGGCACCTGTGGCAAATTTCAGATGGGGGTTTTGGGCCAGATACTCATCGGTGATGGAATAGCCTATGACATAAGCAGCGACCATGCGCTGGTAGACATCGGGGTGCTCTTTCATGTAATCCTGCAAAATGTAAAGCATCACATTGGAGCCTTGGGAATGACTGGCCAGAATAAAGGGCCGGCCGTTGTTGTAGTGGTTGACATAATAGTCAAAGGCCGCCATGGCATCCGTCAGCGGAACCCCTTTTACAATAGCCTGCTGTTCTTCCATAGGCATTGAAAGAGTGACAGAGACATCCTCCTGACGATAATAAGGGGCATAGATATCGGCTGTGGTTTCAAAGGCTGTGGCTTGTCTGTCATAAGCCAGTTTTGACTTTTCCAGCATGATAGGATTGTCTATTTCACAGATGATCGCCTCGTCTTCCTCCATCCTGACCCATGCAGTGGGATACAGATAGAAAACATCCACTTCGTTGGTCACCTCTTCGGGCAGGTTGAGCCAGTGTGCGGTCTTACCATAATCTGTTGCCACGATCTGATCCGCGGTTTCCGTCTGTGCTGTGCCGCATCCGGCAGCAAGCACAAGGCAGCAGATCAAAAGGGCAAGTGAAATAGATGACCTTATTTTTCTTTTCATTTGCTTCTCCTCTGTTTGCAATCAAATCCCCGCTTATTATTTAAGCAGAAATTCTACTTTTGTAAGAAGCTCCTATTTCCCTCCTTTAGTTTTTTTTAAAAATGTACATCTGTTCATCTGCATCATGAATGAATTCATCTACGTTTTGATGCTTGTTCCGATCAAAGCATACAATACCATAGCTAAAGTGAAGTATGTCATTTGTCTGATTTCCATAAACGAGCGGATCTCTGATAAGCTTATCTACTGTTTCTTTAACAATTGTTTCTGGTTGATCTAATATTACGCACAAAAACTCATCGCCACCCAAGCGTATCAGATAGCTCGATTCCGGCATAGACCCATTGATTTTTTTGCAAAATGCTTTTAAAATTTGATCTCCTACCGAGTGACCATAAGTGTCGTTAATATATTTGAACTTATCAATATCGATATAGATGATCGCTACCGTTTCAAATGCTTCAACGTCACTTTCCAATTTTAGCAAACCGCTTCTTCGGTTATATGCACTTGTCAAGCCATCATAGTCAGCTAGGTATTTCAGGCTTTCTATATTGGCTTTCTCTTGTGTAATATCTCTAAGCAAGCCCACCAAATGCTTTTCATTTGTAAGCGGATGATAGCTTAACGTCCCTGAATGCTGCAGCCATAAAAGGCTGCCATCTTTTTTATAGAGTCTTGACTGTATATCAAACTGCTCGATTTCGCCGTTTACAATGCGGTCGATTTCCTTGTAATTTCTTATAAGGTCATCCGGATGAAACTGTGCTCTTCTTTTTTCAATAGTGTCATATTCCTCTGGCTGCAGACCCAGGGTTTTTCCGATCACAAAACTCTGCTCCGCTTCACCGGTGTCTAAATTAAAGTCATAATAATCAAGACCGGAATCAGTGATCGCTTTCTTATATTTATTGATTTCATAAGTTAGCTCATCGATTTTTCGTTCATATTCTTCATCAAATTTCACAACAACCTACTCCTTTGACAGACTATATTTTGCACAAATTTCTGCCGGAAACTTCCCGCATATTTTTTTATAAAATGTTACTGCATGTTTTTCACAAAATCACCATTTTTCATAACGAACCATGTCCTCAATGCTTTTTCTTGGTCTTTGTTCCGGCGATTCATCACCATATCCCAGGGTTATTATCCCACATACATATTTGTCTTCCGGAATATCGAGAATTGGTCTTATGTCATCTTGTTCAAACCACGCGGTCCAACAAGTGCTTAGCCCTTGATGCTCTGCTTCAATCAGCAGATACCCAATGGCAATGGCGCTGTCCCTGATAATTTGCTTTAATTCAGGCAGCGGACTGTTCTCATCCAGAATGACTCTTCTTTCGGGTGAAATGCGACATCTGCTGTCCGCAACACAGACGATAAATACAGGTGCCGACATCATCCAAAGCTGATTATGGTCAGCAACAGCAAGCTTTTCTTTCATGTCATGGGATTCCACTACAATGAATACCCAGGGCTGCGTGTTGCTGCCGGAGGGTGCCAATCTGGCGCTTTCCAGAACCCGCTCCAACTTTTCTTTTTCCACCGCTTTATCCCGATACTTGCGGATGCTTCTTCTGCTTTCAATCTCTTTCAAAATTAGCCCTCCTGCTATATTGATGTTATAATAAAGACGTGACAACAAAACCGAACCGTGATTTCTATTAGGGGAGACAGAAACTTGAAAACCTACAATGATTATAGCATCACGCTAAACAATTCAATCAATAATTTCTTCAAAGACGAATTCCGCTAAACGATCATGCTGACGCTGCTTCCCGTCACATCTTTTTTGATCACTATTTTTTTGTCGATCCGTTCCCGAAGCTCCCCGACATGAGAAATGATTCCTACCAGCCGGTCGCCTGTGGTAAGAGAATGCAGCACTTCTATGGCCTGTTCCAGGGACTCCGCATCCAGAGCCCCGAAGCCTTCATCAATAAACATGGTATCCTGCTGAATCCCCCCGGCAAAACGCTGGATCATATCGGATAAGCCCAGAGCCATGGCCAGGGAAGCCTTAAAGGATTCACCGCCTGACAAAGTTTTAACATTTCGTCTTTTTCCGGTGTAATTGTCGTTTACATCAAGATCCAGTCCGGTTTGGCTCCTGAGATTGCCCGGTTCCTCTCTTCTGACAAGCTCAAAACGGTCATTGGTCATCTTTGCAAGCCGCTTGTTTGCCTCTGCGATGATCTGGTTGAAATAGGCAGTCTGCACATATTGCTCAAAAGCCAGCTTTTGTTTTCCCCTTAAATCGCCATTGGCCGTATCAGAAAGATTTTGCAGGCACTGGTATTCACTCTCCACTTTCTCCATGTCTTTTTGTCTGGAAGTGACTTCTTTCAGGATTCCTGTATTGTTTGCCAGCCGGGCAATGAGGACCCTTTGCCGTTCCTTTCCCTTCCGGTCTTCTTCCTCTAAGCCTTGCAGCTCCTTTTCATACAAAGAAAGATCCCCAGGCTCACTGTCTTTTGTTTCGGCGCAAAGGGTGGCGATCTCTGCCTTTGCCGTATTCAGCGCCTCTTCATGGCTTTTGATTTCCTCTTTCAAATCCCCCAGTTCCTGCTCGGAGATCAGCATGCTGCGAAACTGCTCTTCCCCGGCAAATCCCCGCTCCTTTAAGGCGGCCTCCCATTTCAGTTTTGCGGTCAGCAGTTCTTTTTCCGCTGCTTTCAGGTTTTCCTTTTGGGTTTGAAGGATGGTTTTCTCTTTTTCAAGAGCTTCCCGGCACTCCGTCCATCTTCTTTCCGCATCGGTATAGGCAGTTTTTAAGGCGTTCAGCTCGTTGTTTTGCCGTTCCAGATCCTTGACCGCCTCCGCTTTGCTTTGGAATTTTAGTCTGACCCTGATGGTGTCCAGTTTCGTTTGGCTGCCGTTCACCTCGGTTTTTAGGCGGCTTTCCTCCTCTTCCCTTTTGGAAATCGCCTCCGTGAGGATTTTGGCGCTTTCTGCTATTCTTTCTGTTTTCTGTTCATATTCTTTTTTCAGTGCGAGACGGCCTTCCAGGGCAACAACCTCTGCACTGCATGTTTCTAAATCCAGACGGGCCTTTTCATATCCTTGCCCCGCCGCCAAAGGCAGTTCACAGAACGGGATCTCTCCCAAAAGCTCTTTTGCCAGGTTTGTTACGATCTGATGGCAGGCTTCCGCTTTGGTGTTCTCCACGCCGGCCTGCTCGCTGAGTCTATGGGCAGTATCCCTTGCCTCTTTTGCGGCCTCTTTTGCCTTTTTCAGAGCCGCTTCCGTAGGCGCCTCCGCAGTCATCTGTGCAGGGCTTGGATGTTCTAAAGAACCGCATACCGGACAGGGTGCCCCGGTCTGAAGCTTTTGGGCCATGATGCCGGCCTGCTCGTTGAGAAAAGCAAGCTCCAGCTTTTCATATTCCGCTGTTATTGCCGCGTTTTTCTCCTGGGCAGCCAAATACTGCTCCTGCATTTTTGCAGCCAGGGCCTTTTGCCCTTCCCAATGGGAAAGAGCGGAGTTGAGCTGGTCCATGCTGTTCAGGTTTCGCTGGGCTGCTTCCTTCTGGTTTTTCCCCCGCTCCAGGGTCGCCTCAATGTCAAGCAAACCCGCCAGCTGCTCTTTGACAGACAGTTCTTCCTTTTGCAGCTCCTCGTATTCCTGCTTCTTACGGGCTATTTCTCCCGTTTTTTCTGACAGGCTTTGTCGGAAGCCGTTGAGGAGTTTTTGAAGCTCCGCCAGTTCGTCATAAGCCGGCAGTTCCTTTTCTGCGGCAGTGATTTCCCCTAAAAGAAGGTCTCTCTGGGGTACCCTTTCCTTCTCAAGCCGATAGGCTTCTTCCAGCAATAAAAGTGCAGGCTCTGTCTGCCCTATGCTTTCCTCCCGTTTTTTCGCTTTCTCTGCCAGTTCAGAAAGGGCCTTGTTTGCCCGCTCCCATTCCTCAGCAACGGGCTTTACATGATAAAGGGCATTTTCATAGCCGCTGAGATCCTGTTTCTTCTTTTCAAACTCGGGCCCACGGGCTTCCAGTTCCTCCAACCTGGCCTTTGCGGTTTTCAGCCGCTCCAGGCGATTGTTGGTTTCTGCCGCAGTTGCCATTCTGGCGCTTACCGCCGTTCTCTCTTTTTGCAGCCTTTCTGCCGTTTCTTTTTCCTGGCTTTCCAGGATATTGTCTTCCTGGATCAAGGAGTTGAGACTTTCCAGGAATTTGTCCAGGGTATGTATGCTGTTTTCTTCTTTCAACTTTTGAAGCTGATAAAAAATCACATTGCTTTCTTCGCAGGAAATGCCGTTGACATATTGCAGGATGCTCTTTTTCAGGTCCTCATAACTTCCTTTCAGGCCATTGGCGCGAACCTTCAATTCATTTTGCATCTGCTGGTAGATTCCGGTGTTGAAGATTTTGCGAAAGATCTTCGCTCTTTCCTCCGTGCTGGCCAGAAGGAGTTTTAAAAAATCCCCCTGGGCGATCATGGCAATCTGGGAAAACTGGTTTCTATCGATTCCCACCAGGTCCTTTACCGCATCGGTAACAGTACCATACCCTGTTTTGACAGCCCCATCCGGATAGGTCAGAGTTGCCCCTGCTGTCTGGGAAGTGGTTCCGTCCCCGCTCTTTTTGATTCTCTCATATTTGGGGTTTCTCTCGATCTTGTACACCTTGCCCCGGTATAAAAACTCGAGAACCACCAGTGTCTTCATATCCTCGGATGCAAAATCGCTTCTCAGCATAGAACTTTCGCGATTGGTTCCGCTGGCCTCCCCATAGAGGGCAAAGGTAATGGCATCAAAAATGGTGGTCTTTCCTGCGCCGGTGTCTCCGGTGATGAGAAAAATGCCGCTGCCCCCAAAGTCCGAAAAATTCACTTCTACCGTTTTTGCATAGGGCCCGAAGCCGCTCATAGTCAGTTTTAGGGGTTTCACCGTTGCTCACCTCCCAGCTTTTCAGACAGCTGCCGGATGATTTCGGTTTTGACCGGGTCCATCTCCATGCCATTTTGCAGTTCATAAAACTCCCGGAACAAATCAACAGGCGTCTTTTTTTCAATATCTTCTGCCGCAGCAGCCGCACTCTGGGCGCCGGACCTTTTGTTCTGGTAATCCAGACGCATGATATTGGGATAAACGGTGTGCAATTTTCCGATGGCGTCAAGGATGTCTTCTTCGTCCGTCAATATGATGTGCAGGTAATCCTCTATATTGGTGCCTTCGTAGGTGGAGTGCTTTAGCAGCTCCTCCATGGGGCCTTTGATCTCCCGAAAATCCCTGAGAAAAGGCAAGGGTATGGTGCTTATTCTTACATCCCCTTTTTCGCCCAGATCCACCACGGTAACGGATTTGTTGTGCCGGGCTTCAGAGAAGGAGTATTTCAGGGGAGACCCTGCATAGCGGACCGTGTCCCGCCCGATCCGCTGGGGACCGTGAATATGACCAAGAGCAACATAGTCAAAGTCATCAAAAACGGAGACATCGATGTTGTCAAGGCCTCCTAGGGATAAGCTTTCCGATTCGCAGCGTTCCGGCTCAGTCCCGGCGCTGGTGATAAACTGGTGCATCAGCAGAATGTTGCGCTTTTGCGGATCCAGCTCTGCGTTTTGGATTACAGTCCTGGCGGCACTCTCATAGCTTTCGATTTCCTCATTAGGATAAAACCGCCGAACATTTGCGGGTTTGATATATGGCAGCATAAAAATGTGCACCGGGCCGAATTCATCCTCCAGGATGGTGGGCGCAAGACTGCCGTCAAAGGCTTTGGAAATATGGATTCCCTGCCCCGCCATGATGCTGGCTCCAAAGGCCATTCTTTCCACAGAATCATGGTTGCCGCTGATGACAAAACAGGCCAGTTTTCGCCTTGCGATGTCTGTCAGGAACTCATCTAAAAGCTCCACCGCCTCTGTTGCCGGCATGGGCCTGTCATAAATGTCCCCGGCGAGCAAAATCGCATCCGGCTTGATCTCGTCCACAATGCTTATGATTTTTTTCAGGATAAACCGCTGGTCCTCAAGCATGCTGAATTCATTGACACGCTTGCCGATGTGCAAGTCGGATAGGTGAAGAAGTTTCATGGGGCCTCCGTTAACAAACTCTTCGCAGAATGGCATTTAACCATTGTTCGTTTTCTCTTCCGCGTCTAACATCTTCAGTGAGGAATGTTTCAATAATTTCAAGTTCGTCAATTTCATCGATTATATCGTTTAAGGAATCTTCTGTCCGGTCTGTAAAGTACCTTCCATTGCGATCTCCTTCAAATTCCCCATATTTAAAACAAGCAAAAAAATAGCCTTCAACTTTAAGTGCTCTCGCTATTTTTTTGAAGATTGTTTTTAACTCTTTAGACGGAACATGCAAAAGCGAAGCGCAAGCCCAAACTCCGTCAAATTGTTTTTCATAATCGAGTTCATCGAATCTCATGCAAATAACATCTTGCCCTATAAACGCAGCTGCCAACTTGCAAAATTCTATAGAACCATCAATTGCAGTTACAAAATGTCCTTTCTCAATAAACACTTTACTATCCCGCCCGGAACCACAGCCAAGGTCAAGGATGTTTGCCTTATCAGGAAGATACCTCAAGAAAAAAGCATTCAATTCCGACACATTGGCATCTACAGTATCATTCACATATTCCTTCGCCGTAGTATTATAATATTCCAATGTTTTATCCATGGCTAATCCCCTCCTATATTACATTATTGTGCCATAGCTCGTACCCTTGATTGAAGGCGATCTGATACAATGGAAGTATGGTAGATTTCAAGGAGTCTTCAAATTCAGCTTTGGTTATTTCCTTTTTCGCATTGATTAAATCGTTTAAATCAAGTTTTCTGTTGATGCTTAAATAATCTTCAAGAAATTTCTTCGTTTCTCTTTTGCTTCTGGCAATGCTGAAGGCTAGGTATTGAACATCGCAAAAGCTTTCAATGTATGAATCAAGGTTGGGTAATTTGTTGCTTTTCGAACTGTTCACATTTTTGAAGGTTGGAATCAGATTCCAAAGTTCATCATGAAGAACAAAACTCCAGGGAATAAAGTGATCTATACTAATTTCACCGTATTTCAAAAAGTTATCTCGTATTAGTGGCTTATTTGTATATACGTCAGAGATTACTTGCTGCTCTGCCACATTACTCCAGAATTTCTTTGCCAAAGTCAAATTCCTTTGATATGGCGCAGAAAGTTTAAAAGGAATCGCCGGCACATTAGGATTCTTTTTTTGAAGATAATAAATCAGTTTATAATTCATCCATCCAAGAACAATGCTTTGATTCTTAAATATGTATTCAAACCAGTCGTCATTCAGAAGGATAGCTTCCTCCGGTAATAATATTTTATACAAAGCTTTATCTGAATTCTGAGAGAGATCTAAAATAATTTTGTTCTTTTCTTTGTCTTTTTTCCCTGACAATACATCTGAATAAAATGGCGATAAAAGCCTATACGGAACGAACTTGTAGAAGTCTCGTATAGCTTTTTCAATTTCCGAGTCCTTTATCTTATCAAGAATCCCTAACAAATCATTTTCTTTTATGTCGCTACTCATGCCATATTTATTGTGAATAAGCGTTACCACATGGTGAAGTTTGTCACTGTACCCAAAGTCCAAATGGTATTGAAGAAGGGGATACCATGCTGATGCAATCATTCGACAAACAATCCTTCGAAAAGTAATCTTCTGATTGCCTCGAACAACTTCTTTTAATATGCCTGAAAACCAAAATAGCTTATAACTGGCACTGAGATATTCATAATCCAATACTTTTTCAAGTAGTCTGGAATCAACTTTTTGATCTGCTGGGAGAATTGACATCACTTATCACCTACTTTAAGCCTGAATTCAAAGTTAGTAATTTATCCTTTTGCATAAAACGAAGCCTAGAGACACATTTCTCTATACGCCATGACAAAATACGTTGTCACAATCCAACTAATTAGAAAACCTTATAAGTTACTCATATTAACCCCATGCCTTAGAACTAAGTAGCTCAGCAATCTCCGCCGTTCCGGGCATGTTCTCTGTCTCAAGAACCTTTGATAAATCGAACACTCGTGAGCCCATGGGAGCTCTTGGCGTTATCTTCTTAAAATCAGTTTCATAAAATTTGTCTACAAAAAAGTATCTGGTGGCATCTAACTCATAGCCATAGTTTTTTCCATCTTCTATTGCTCGTTTTATTTGTTGCTTTCTTTCATCGGTCAGATCTCCAAGTTCAGCTTTATACTCAATGCCCGTTTCCGTAGTGACTGCTGTAATGATTGCAATGATTTTCCCTACGGCCCTTACACTCTTTTCCTTGTATAACCCGATATAATCATGCGCGCTAAAGCCACGATCGATACCATCATAGTAAAGATTTTCCCTTACATTAAAACCAAATGTTGTTCCAGCAAGTTGAACTCTCATACGTTTCCACGAATCTGAAACAACAATTAACCTGTCCTTGTAGCAGTAATTCAGGTAGTCGTCTAGCACCTCTTGCATTTCATAATCTCTGTCGTCAATCACATCCCGTATTGCATCGATGATTCGTTCAAAGATGGTATTGACATGCATCACCGGGTGTGCCTGTGTGGAATTATATTCCTTCAGATGCTCTTCAAATTCTTTTTTCTTCTCTGGGTTCATCAACTCTGGAGCTAAAGTAATCATCACTTTATATTTCTCATCACTGAAGGAATTTAAGTGGCGCATAAGTTGGTCTGAATAAAACCAATCTGACATCTTTGTTTCCACGACTATCTTGAAACTTTCCTGTGTGATTGTAGCATCCGGAATACTATCCACGCTTTTCTCTTGCAAATTAAACACAATCTCTGGTTCAAAGGAATCAAAGAAGAACTCAGATTTCAGAAATCGGAAGAATTTATCAGACGAGTAGGAATAAAGCCGCGACAATAATAACATCGTATTTGCTGTGGCAACATTTTCTTTTTCATGGTATCTCTGGAAATAATGAATTTTCATGGCGTCTTTTCTCCTAGCTTTTTCTTTCCGTAATTCTTCGGGAAGTAGTCCTTGCCGAGCTGCCAAACATACTGATCTATCTGTTTCAAGTTATATTTGTCCAAGCCGTAGAAAGTCCTAAAATCATTCAGAATGCTTTTAAATCTAGCATAGTCCTTCAAATCGCCATCACGGAAATCAGCAAATTTATTGTTATTTCTAAAATAGCGGAGCACTTCATCAACATAGCTATCATAAATCGGGTATTCAGTCGGATTGTGATGACTACAATACTTTGAAGCAAAGGAATAGAAGTTCTTCAATGCATCACCGATAGTCACATACTGAATATCACCAACCAAAGTAGCATCACCGGCTTTAAGTCTTGTATCAATATCTAACGAACAAATGTGCTTAGCTACCGGATAGATTGAGAAAATGTTTGTGCTGTAGAAGTCATTGAGTGTCGATGCCTTCAAAAGAATATCAATAATGTTTGTATTCTTCGGACACAACTCAAAAAAAAGTTTGTTAAGCGCATCCTCCTGTAGGTTATAATTATCAAGACCTTTCCATCGTTCAAGATAAAAATCGACTTGAGCGATGGAAGGGGCAGGAACTTCAATGTTCATTTTCTTTTTGGGCCCATATGCCCGACTGGTAGTCCTATCCTGCTTAGGAGTGGATGGCTCAGCAGTTCTATCCCAAGCCAAGAATAAACGAAATCTTCTCAAATGAGACAAGTAATTATTAACAAGAGATTTAACATTACCAGTCGAGTTCTTTGAAAGTGCCTTTAATAGTTCATTCTTTGCTCCATTCTCAAAATCAGCAGCAGTCACTGTATCCCAGAAAAGGTCTTTGCTCCCTTTTTTCCAAAGATAGAAAGCGGCGACAGAAGATGCGATGATGGTATTTGGGGACAGGTTTTGGGCACTTAAATACTGTTTATATGCCTGGCGTATCTCATGAAGTGAGAATTCACGCGCATTATCAATACTAATTTTTTCATAAGCCATTGCCTTAAAATCCTTCCCGCATATGCGGCTATCGAAATCATTTGATAGATTGGTTTTTGAGCCATTTCATTATGTTTGTGTCCTAAAATCAAATCACTGTGATAACCTTTATTATACCAACCAGAAGTACAAATATTAGCACATAAAAATCTGAATTTCCCAGGTTGTCCTATTGCTATACATTCTTGGTTATATTATACTACACAATTTTAATGGCCTGTTGACTTTTCTTGTTTCCTTATATACCATAAAATAGGAGCCCTCATTGGTGCCATTCCAGCTTTCACCTGTTGTCAACATCCGGAGGTATTTCATGTTATCCGAAAAAACATATATTCTTTGCATCCTCCAGATTCTGCAAAAGTACTCTGATTCGGATCATACGCTGAACGCAAGTGATATTGCGAAAAAAATGAATCTCCTATATGGTGTCCGTATCGACCGTCGGACCGTATACCGCAATATCGGACAATTAATCGAGTTCGGTTATGATATTGCAACCCCGGAAGAGGACGGTACCGCATATTACTTGCGGGACAGAGAATTCGAACCTTCGGAGTTGCATCTCCTTGCCGATGCAGTTTTGACCGCCGATTTCATCCCAGAATCGGATGGGAAACGTATGATTGCGAAATTGCAAAAGCTGGGAAGCGACTACCAGACAAAACCGTTGAACCGCCTTTCCAGTGTAAAAGTCAATCGCAAAGTGCCCAATAAAGAAATATTCTTCAACATCGAAGAACTGGACACCGCAATCCGCGATAAGAAAAAGGTGGAGTTCGAATACACCAGCTATGACCTCGATTTGAAATTGAAGCCGCGGCGTGAGAAAAAATATCTTGCCAGTCCTTATGCCCTTTACTGGAGCAATGGTCAGTATTACCTGATTTCAAGCATGGACTCCCATGAGGGGATCTGTCATTTTCGTCTGGACCGCATGAAAAAGATCACAGTAACGGATGCTCCCGTCAAACCGGCACCGGAAAACCTTGACCCTTATGAATACGCAAGAAATGCCCTTTTCATGTACGGCGGCAACACCGAAGCCTTCACGATCCAATGCGACAAAAAAATCTTAAACGATGTCGTTGATAAATTCGGCGATAAGATCATCATAACGGCTTCCGACGAAACTACCTTTACCACCGTCGTACGCGCCACGACCCAGGGTATGCAAATCTGGGCCATGAATTATATGACTTCCTGCAAAGTGCTGGAGCCGGAATGGCTGCGGGAAGATGTAAGCCGGCAAATCCGAAAAGGAATGGCAAATTACAATATTCTCGAAGCATCAGACATCCTTCAGCAAACCCCAAAAGAATACGATCACGGCAATAAAAGTGAAGAATAAAACGAATCCGATGATTCGAAAGAAGCCCTTAATAAATCGCATTTTGTACCTCCTTATCTGATTCTGAAAGCATACTCCACCGAATGTACTATTATTAGTACATGGCCTTATCCAGTTCTTATTGTAAGATGTCACACCAATTACGTTTGTGCAAAAAAATAGCATGCCCCGTAGGATCCTGAGGGGGTATGCTATAATGTAAATCTTTGTGTCAACTATGATTGTTTATTCCTTACTTCTTTTCCAATGATTCTCCAGAAAGAGTGAGGAATCCTTCGGTTTCATGTTTCACCACAAATGCATGCCAGCGGCGGCAAACATCACGGAGGGGCTCATCAAGATATGTCCACGCCTTGTCCTTTATCCATTGAGGAATGCCATAGGCCGCTTCGGCGATGCTGCCGGTTATGGCGGCAAGGGTATCACTGTCACCCCCAAGGGAGATGGCGTTGCGAATGGCATCTTCAAAGTCCGTGCTTTCAAGGAAGGCGGTGATGGCCTGAGGCACAGTCTCCTGACAACTCTCGTTGAAGCGATATGTCGGTCGGATTTCATCCAGTGTCCGGGACAGATCATAGCCTGATTGGCTGC
>Ga0302242_1000617_pt1 | contig 33265 bp, 32 predicted proteins | sample AAG_UR_Lys_MG_FD_193510 | JGI IMG/M metagenome (GOLD analysis project Ga0302242, IMG submission 193510) | Enriched activated sludge microbial communities from anaerobic digester in WTTP, New Holstein, Wisconsin, United States - AAG_UR_Lys | ecosystem: Engineered > Bioreactor > Anaerobic >...
CCTGGAAAAGCAAAAGGAAGGCAAAAAGCGGATGCGCCAGTTTGGCAGCGTAGAAGTGCCTCAGGAGGCCTTCACCGCCGTGTTGAAATATGATGACAATAAATAGTAAAAAACTTGGGCTCTATATCCATATCCCGTTTTGTGTACAAAAATGCAGGTACTGTGGCTTTCTGTCCTTTGACAGGGCCGGGCAGGACCTGCATTCTGCTTACGTCAAGGCCCTCATAGAGGAGATGTCCCGTTGGGTTGTGGCGGCCAAAGAGCACAGGGTGGACACTATTTTTCTGGGGGGCGGAACCCCTTCTTTGCTGCCGGGAGAAAGCATTGTGGAGATCCTGGAGGCCTGCCGAACACATTTTTCAGTAGCCGATGGGGCAGAGATCACCATGGAATCCAATCCGGGAACGCTGTCCCGGGAAAAGATGGATCTGTGTTTTGCAGCAGGGGTGAACCGTCTCAGCATAGGTGTTCAGTCACTGAACGGTGAGATCCTTTCTTTTCTGGGACGCATCCATACCACCGAGGAGGCGGTTCAGAGCTACTTTGAAGCCCGAGAAGCAGGGTTCTCCAACATCAATCTGGATTTTATGTTCGGAATTCCCGGACAAACCCAGATCCAGTGGGAAGAAACCATAAACAGGGCGCTTTCTTTGTCCCCGGAACACCTTTCTTTTTACGGCCTGCAAATCGAAGAAAACACCGTATTTTATGATCTCCTGAAAAAAGGAGAACTGAAAGAGACAGAAGATGTGACGGACCGGCGGATGTACCATTATGCTATAGAAAAGCTGAAAGAAAACGGCTATGTGCATTACGAGATCTCCAATGCGGCAAAGCCGGATTTTTTCTGTCGGCACAACATGAAATACTGGTCTATGGAGGAGTACATCGGTTTGGGGCTTGGCGCCCATTCCTGGTTTAACGGTTTTCGCTCCAGCAACGAGACAAATCTGGAGGCTTATCTGAACGGAGCAAAGGCCGTCTGGGTTCATAAAAATACGGAAAAAGATACGATTTCCGAATATGTTTTTACCGGCCTCCGCCTCATGGAAGGGCTTTCACGGGTTGCATTTTGCCATCGCTTTGGAGTTTCCATGGATGAACTGTTTGAAACGGAGATACAGGGGCATTTAAAAAATGGCCTTTTGGAAGAATCGGAAGACGGAGACCGGATTCGGCTGACGTCTCCGGGGATGGATCTTTCCAACCGGGTCATGGCTGATTTTGTGTGACAGTAGGAAGGAGCAACAGTATGGAAAAATACATCATGGCGCTGGATCAGGGAACCACCAGCTCCCGCTGCATTTTATTTGATCCCCGTGGGACGGTCTGTAGTCTGGCCCAAAAGCCCTATGGTCAGATCTATCCCCAGCCGGGCTGGGTGGAGCACGACCCCATGGAGATCTGGGGGAGCCAGATGGGAGTGGCGCAGGAGGCCATGGAAAAGATAGGGGCCAAATGGGACCAAATTCAGGCCATCGGCATCACCAACCAGAGAGAGACAACCGTGGTTTGGGACAAAAAAACAGGAAAGCCTGTGTATAACGCCATCGTCTGGCAGTGCCGAAGGACGGCGGATTTTTGCGAGGAACTGAAAAAGAAAGGCCTGCAAGATACCATCAGAGAAAAAACAGGGCTGCTTTTGGATCCTTATTTTTCGGGGACAAAGGTCAGATGGATCCTGGACCACGTGGAGGGGGCAAGGAAAAGGGCCCGCGAAGGAGAACTGCTCTTTGGCACGGTGGACACCTGGCTGATCTGGAATCTGACCCGGGGAAAAGTCCATGCTACTGATGTTTCCAATGCCTCCCGCACCATGCTTTTCAACATTCATACTCTGTCTTGGGATGAAGAACTCCTTAAAATGATGGATATCCCCAGGTCCATGCTTCCAGAGGTAAGGGCGACGGATGCCTTCTTTGGAGAAACGGATCCCGGTCTGCTGGGCGGACCTGTGCCTATACGAGCTGCTGTGGGGGATCAGCAAAGTGCCCTTTTCGGGCATGGATGTCTTACTCCGGGGAGCGTCAAGAACACCTTTGGTACCGGTGGCTTTCTTCTCATGAATACAGGCGAAGCTCCGGTTCTTTCCAGTCACAATCTTTTGACTACCGTGGCGTGGAAGATCGGCGGCGAGGTGAACTATGCTTTGGAAGGTTCGGTCTTTATTGCCGGAGCCGCCATCCAGTGGCTTCGTGATGAATTGCACCTGATCCTTTCTTCTGCCGAAACCGAAGAAAGTTCCCGAAAAGTGGAGGACGCCGGGGGTGTGTATTTCGTTCCGTCTTTTGTGGGCCTTGGGGCTCCTTATTGGGAACCCAGAGCAAAAGGAATGATCCTGGGAATTACCAGAGGTACCAATAAAAATCACATCATACGGGCTACGGTGGAATCTCTGGCGTATCAGACCTGGGATGTGCTTCGTGCCATGGAAGAAGATGCATCTCTGAAATTAGGGGTGCTTAAAACGGATGGCGGGGCAGCACAAAATCGTTTTCTTCTGCAATTTCAGGCAGACATTGCCGGGGTTCCTGTGGAGCACCCGGAAAACTCCGAAATTACAGCCTTGGGGGCGGCGAAGATCGCTGGACTTTCTGCTGATTTTTTTGAGGAAGACGGGGAAAGGGCGGACTCATGGAAAAAAGAGCTGTTCCGGCCGGAAATGGACGCGCATGCGAGAAAAATCTTGCTGGCAGGATGGAAAAAAGCTGTTGCCTGTGCGCTGTATTATGCAGGGCTAAAAGAGGAAGAAGGGGAGTGGTAACATGAAAGTGGACAAATCATATTATGCACAGTTGAGATCCCTGCCGTCGTTTTCCTATGTCAGGAGCGATGAAGACCTGGCTTGGCTTCTCAACTGTATTGACGGGGAACTGATTCCCTCAGACAGCGTTCCTGTGCCGGAAGATAAGAGCTTTTGGGATGATGGAGGTTTTCTGTATCAAAAGCTTCCGGAAACCGGAAAGATATTGCGGGTGAAATCCCTTCGCGCAGGAAAACTGTGCAGTTATCAATGCAAATTTCATCGTGATCTCATTGACTTTATTGCCGAATACGAAACAGGAGAAAAATTTCGATAAAACTGTTGACAATGCTGACGACGGGTGGTAAATTAAAAACGTGGTTAGCACTCACTCGGATAGAGTGCTAACAAGTAGGGGGGATAGCAAGATGGATTTAAATGAAAGAAAATTGAAGATATTGCAGGCCATCGTATCTGATTTTATTCATTCTGCCGAACCTATCGGATCCCGAACCTTGTCGAAAAAGTATAGTATGGGGATCAGTCCTGCAACTATACGGAACGAGATGTCGGATCTGGAGGAAATGGGTTTTTTGACCCATCCGTATACTTCTGCAGGCAGAGTTCCCTCCTCCAAAGCATATCGCTTGTATGTGAATAATTTTATGAAGCGTTATGAGCTGTCCGAGGAAGAAAAAAAGGTCATTGAACACAAACTGACCAGCGGTCTGGCGGAATTTGACCGCACCATTGAGCATGCGGCCAAGCTCCTGTCGGAGATGACCAACATGATTTCCTTTGCCATCACCCCAAAACAGGATGAAGATAAGCTGAAATACATCAACCTTTTGCCTGTAGATGAGAACACCGTGGTTTTGATGATCGTTGCGGAAAGCGGTAAGGTTTCCAATACGGCCCTGAAATTAAAGGTCCCTTATAATGAGGAACGGCTGTCGTTTCTGGCCAAGGTTATGACCTATAACTACAGAGGAAAAACCATCTCTGATATTCTGACCATGGACATCATCAAAGACTTTGAATCAGACATGGAAGCCCTGAGCGGGCTGGCTGGTTCTATCATGCCAAAGTTCATGAATACTTTGGAAGGCATGCTGGATGTGGAACTGTACCTTGATGGCCTGACAAATATTTTTTCCATTCCCGAGTACAATGACCTGGATCGGGCCAAGGTGATCCTGGAGACTTTTAACAGAAAACAGGATTTTACGGATCTTCTGATCAACCGTGACAGCGGGATGATCATAACCATCGGGGATGAAAACACGGAAAGGGGGCTGCAGGACTGCAGCCTGATCACAGCTACCTATCGTATCAACGGCAAGCTGGTGGGGAAACTGGGTGTCATTGGCCCCACGAGAATGAAGTATGATGAAATTACTTCTGTCATTGAGTATATAACAGACAATCTGAGCAATGCATTTAAATTAACTGGAGGGGAAGAAGAGGATGAATAAGGGGAGCAAAGAGGAAGCGGAGACTGTGGTAAAGGAAACCGCCGAAACAAAGAAGGGACACACTAAAAAAGAGAAAGAGCCTGCAAAGGAACCTGTAAAAGAACAAGAGCCTGAGATGGAAAAACCGGAACAGGAAGAAGAACTGCAGACCCGCTACCTGCGGCTGGCAGCGGATTTTCAAAATTTCAAGCGACGTACCGAGAAAGAAAAGACAGATATTTACGCCTATGCCAACGAGAAGCTGGTAACAGAACTCCTCGATGTGATAGATAGTCTTGAAAGAGCACTGGCAGCCGATGCCTCGGAAAATACTCTGGCAGATGGAGTCAAAATGATTTTAAAACAGCTGCAGGGGGTATTAGAGAAAAATGGTTTGGAAGAGATCAAGGCAGAAGGGGAAGTTTTTGATCCCAACTTCCATCACGCAGTGATGCTCGAAGCGGACGCAGAACACGAAAGCGGAAAGATCACCACAGTACTGCAAAAGGGGTATGTACTGAATAAAAAAGTAATTCGTCCGGCAATGGTCAAAGTTGCTGAGTAAAGAAAAAGATAATCATTGGTAAACCGAACACAATAGGAGGTAAGAAAATGGGAAAAGTTATTGGTATCGATTTGGGAACCACAAATTCATGTGTAGCCGTGCTGGAAGGCGGAGATCCTGTTGTCATTCCAAATGCGGAAGGAAACAGAACCACACCTTCAGTTGTAGCTTTTGCTAAAAACGGAGAAAGACTGGTTGGAGAGACTGCAAAGCGTCAGGCCATCACCAATCCGGACAGAACCATTTCTTCGATCAAGAGATATATGGGTACAGATCACAAAGTCGAGATCGACGGCAAATCTTATACGCCCCAGGATATTTCTGCAATGATCCTTGCAAAGCTGAAGGCAGATGCAGAAGCTTATCTGGGAGAAAAAATTTCCGAAGCAGTCATCACTGTCCCGGCCTATTTCACAGACAGCCAGAAGCAGGCCACAAAGGATGCCGGAAAAATCGCTGGTCTCGATGTGAAGAGAATCATCAATGAACCCACAGCAGCATCCCTGGCCTACGGCCTTGACAAAGACACTTCACATCACAAGATCCTGGTATATGACCTGGGAGGCGGTACCTTCGACGTATCCATCCTGGAATTGGGCGACGGCGTCTTTGAAGTTCTTGCCACCAACGGTAACAACAAGCTCGGTGGAGATGATTTTGACGATATCCTTATGAACTTCATCGCAGACAGCTTTGCCAAAGAAAACGGAGTGGACCTGAGAAAAGACAAGATGGCCCTCCAGAGACTTAAGGAAGCTGCCGAAAAAGCAAAGAAGGAGCTGTCCTCTTCTCAGACGACAAATATCAATCTGCCCTTTATCACGGTAAACGCAGACGGCCCACTCCATCTGAATATGGATATCACCAGAGCCAAGTTCGATCAGCTTACTTCCGCTTTGGTAGAAAAGACCATTGATCCCATGAGAAAAGCCATGTCCGATGCCAACGTGACTACAGCGGATCTGGAAAAAGTCATCCTGGTAGGAGGCTCCACCAGAATCCCTGCGGTACAGGATGCTGTGAAGAAGATCACCGGAAAAGAACCCTTCAAGGGCATCAACCCGGACGAATGCGTTGCCATCGGTGCGGCGATCCAGGCCGGTGTTCTTACCGGTGAAGTAAAGGATGTGCTGCTGCTGGATGTCACCCCCCTGTCCCTTTCCATTGAGACTTTGGGCGGCGTAGCCACCAGACTGATTGAGAGAAATACCACCATTCCTACAAAGAAGAGTCAGGTTTTCTCCACTGCGGCAGACAACCAAAGTGCTGTAGACATCCACGTTATGCAGGGCGAAAGAGAAATGGCTGCCGGAAATATCACTCTTGGCAGATTCCAACTTACAGGAATTCCCCCAGCCCCCCGTGGAGTGCCCCAGATCGAAGTTACCTTTGACATTGACGCCAATGGTATCGTAAATGTCAGTGCAAAAGATCTGGGTACCGGAAGAGAACAGCGTATTACCATCACCTCATCCACAAAGCTTTCCGATGATGAAATCAAAGCCAAGGTCAAAGAGGCAGAGCAGTTTGCCGATGAAGATAAAAAGCGCAAGGAAGAAGTGGAAGTCAGAAACCGTGCGGAGAATCTGGTCTATGAGACAGAGAAGTCTCTCAAAGAGCTGGAAGGCAGCCTGAGCGAAGAAGAAAAGAACCAGATCACTGCAGCCAAGGATGATCTGAACCAGGCGCTGGACAATGGAACCATTGAAACCATCAAAGAGAAAACAGAGGCTTTGACGGAGCAGTTCCACACTATCTCCTCCAAAATGTACCAGAAGGCCCAGGAAGCCCAGGGTGCCGGAGATCCAAACATGGGCGGTGCCGGATTCAATCCCGGTGACATGGGCGGCTCCGATGAGACGAGCTCTGGACCGAAAGACAACGTGGTGGATGCGGACTACGAAGTAGTAGACGAAGACAAACAAAATTAATCGATAAAACAAGTCAATAACAATCTGCCGGGATCTTTTTTAAAGATCCCGGCAAATATCATGATTACGGGGGAATTAAGGTATATGGCAGAGAAAAAGAGGGACTACTATGAGGTCCTTGGCATTGAGAAGGGCGCAAAGGAAGCGGAAATCAAATCGGCTTTCCGTAAGAAAGCTATGGAATATCACCCTGACCGCAATCCTGGCGACAAAAGTGCCGAAGAAAAATTTAAGGAAATCAATGAAGCGTACGAAGTCCTGTCTAACCCCCAGAAAAAGGACAAATATGATCGTTTTGGCCATGCGGGGGTAGATCCCAATGCCGGCTTTGGCGGAGGCGGTTTCGGCGGTGGTTTTGGAGGTGGCTTCGAGGATATTTTCGGAGATCTTTTTGGTGGTATGTTTGGCGGTGGCGGCGGTTATGCCCAGTCCAGAAGGAACGGCCCTCAAAAGGGTGCGGATATTCAGAAGAACATCCGGATCACTTTTGAAGAAGCTGCTTTTGGTGTAAAAAAGAACATTACGTTAAACAAGAATGTGAGTTGCAAAGAGTGCGAAGGGTCCGGGGCAGAAAAGGGTTCGTCAAAAACCACCTGTCCTAACTGCAACGGTACCGGCGAAGTAAGGACCAGCCAGCGGACTCCTTTTGGCCAATTTACCAACGTGCAGGCTTGCAGCAGATGCGGAGGTACCGGTCAGGTCATCGAAAAACCCTGTCAGTCCTGCGGCGGGAGCGGAAAAGTACGTCAACAGGTGACCATTGCTGTGGACATTCCTGCCGGAGTAGACAACGATTCCGTGATTTCTGTGAAGGGGCAGGGAGAACCCGGCTCCAAGGGCGGACCTAATGGTGATCTTTATGTGGTCATTTCCGTGGAACAGCACAAGCTGTTCAAACGAAAAGGCTATGATCTGTGGCTGGAGATTCCCATTACCTTTGTTCAGGCGGCATTGGGAGATGAGATCGTGGTTCCCACCCTGAAGGAAAAAGTCAGCTACAAAATCCCGGAAGGAACTCAACCGGATACGGTATTCCGTCTGAAGGGAAAAGGAATCAAATCTCTGCGATCCAACAAATATGGAGATCTTTATGTGCGGGTGATCCTGGAAGTGCCTACCAAGCTTTCTTCAGAGGAGAAGAAGGCTCTCAAGAGCTTTGGGGATTCTTTGGCAAGCGAAAGACACAGCAGCCGCAAACATTTTCTTGATACGGTAAAAGAGCTCTTTAAGTAAGATCGGAGACAGGATGAATTATACAGAGATCAGGATCTATACGAAGAAAGAAAATCTTGACCCGCTTTCCGGTGTCCTTGTGGACATGGAAATAGCGGGTTTTGCCGTTGAGGATCCGGTGGCTTATGAAGAACTTTTGAATAAGAAAAACGATTATGAATGGGATTACATCGATGAAGGGATCCTCCCCAAAGAAGGGGATCCGGCCCAGATCATTTTGTATTTTGAAGATACGGCCGAAGGCCTGGAAACCATGGATCAGGTTCTGGAAGAGATCCGGGCTTTTGAGATCGAAAAAGTGGAGATCCGTCCTGCCTGCGACGAGGAGTGGAAGGACAAATGGAAGGAATTTTTCAAGCCTTCCCGGGTCTCTGAGCGAATCGTTGTAAAACCAACATGGGAGGAATACCAGAAAGAAAAGGACAGCGATCTGGTCATCGAACTGGATCCCGGCATGGCCTTTGGCACCGGAACCCATCCCACCACCAGCCTGTGTATCGGTCTTTTGGAAAAATACATGAAGCCGGGAGACGCGGTTCTTGATGTGGGCTGCGGATCGGGGATTTTGTCCATCGCCGCCGCAAAACTGGGGGCCGGGGGTGTTCTTGGGGTAGACATCGATCCTGTTGCCGTTGCGGTTTCTCAGGGAAATACCGCACTGAATCAGGGGACGGAAAAGGTAACGATCGCTTATGGCGACCTTACCAAGGGTTTGTCCTACAAAGCGGATGTGGTGGTGGCCAATTTGATGGCGGATCTGGTGATCCTGCTTTCAAAGGATGTGGCGGCTCACATTCGGGAAAACGGTATTTACATCTCTTCCGGGATCCTGGTGGAGAAAAAAGACCTTGTAGCGGAGGCTGTCCGAAAGGCCGGTTTTGAGATCCTGGAGATGCCGGAAAAAGAGGAATGGTGTGCCATTGCGGCAAAAAATAGGAACAGAGGGTGAACATGAGTCGTTTTTTTGTAAGCAGAGAAAATATTTTTGAGGACCAGATCACCATCACGGATCCTGAGGATCTTCGCCATATTACTAAGGTTCTCCGCCTTCGGCCGGGAGACGAGATCGATGTTTCGGATTCTGCAGAGTTTGAGTATCATGTAGAGATCCTTTCGCTTACTTCCGATGTTGTCAGTGCCAGGATTTTGGACAAGCAGGCTTTTGCCAGAGAACCTCAGCTGCGGGTCACCCTTTTTCAAGGAGTGCCTAAACAGGGGAAAATGGAAGAAATCATTCAAAAATCAACGGAACTGGGAGTCCATGAAATCTGCCCTGTGTTTACCCATCGTTCGGTGGTCACCGAAACAAAAAACACGGGCAAAAAAACGGAACGCTGGCAGCGTGTGGCTTCCGAGGCGGTAAAGCAGTGTCGAAGGGGATTGATCCCGGTGGTGCGGGAGCCTGGGCATTTGAAAGATCTCCTGGAGGAATTTTCCCGCTATGATTTGGTTTTGTTTCCCTATGAAGATGAACAAGAAAAGTCCATCAAAGAAGTTCTGAGAAGCCTCCCCGAAAAACCAGAAACGGTTGCTGTCTTTATCGGCCCGGAAGGCGGATTTTCGGAGGAAGAGGCGAAACAGGTCATAAAAGCCGGCGGCGTTTCGGTTTCTTTGGGAAAGACCATCCTTCGCACAGAGACAGCGGGCCCTGCGGCTTTGGCTATGATTTTTTATGAGTGGGAGCTTTGATAATACTATGAAAATTGCCTTTTTTACTCTGGGATGCAAAGTAAACCAGTATGAGACCCAGGCCCTCAAGGAAATTTTTTCCCACCGTGGCTACGAGATCGTGGAGGAAGAGGATGCCGCCGACATCTACGTGGTGAATACCTGCACGGTCACCGGTTTGGCAGATCGGAAGTCCAGACAATATATACGGAGAATGAAAAAAAGAAACCCTCAGAGCATCACGGCGGTGGTGGGCTGTTATGCACAGACCAGCCCGGAAGAAGTCCAGCAGATGGAGGAAGTTGACATTGTCCTTGGAACCAAAGACAAAAGCCGCCTTCCCGAGTATCTTGAAGACTACATCCAGGGTGGGAGACAGCAGCTATCCAATGTGTTTCCTTATCAGGATCTGACGGATTACGAGGAAACCGGAAGCATCACGTCCATGGATTCCAGAACCAGGGCTTATATTAAAGTCCAGGAGGGCTGCAACCAATTTTGCTCCTATTGTATCATTCCTTTTGCCCGGGGCAGGATACGCAGCAGGAGCCTTTCGGAGATCCGCAGGGAGGCGGAGTCCCTCATCGAAAAAGGATTTAAGGAATTAGTGATCACTGGCATTAACGCCGCACTTTACGGCATGGAACCAGGGTATGAAATGGATGAAGACTTTGGAATTTCAGGGATAACGGGAATTGAGGCTGTTATTTGCATGCTGAACGAAATACCGGGAGATTTTCGCCTGAGGCTGGGATCTCTGGAGCCCACGGTGATCAATGCAGAGTATGTGAAACGACTGCTTTCCTATGAAAAGTTGTGTCCCCACATGCATCTGTCTTTACAAAGCGGCAGCGACAAGATACTGAAAGCCATGAATCGGCACTACCAAAGCCGAGACTACCTGGAGATCGTTTCGGTACTGCGGGAGAGAGATCCGGGATACGGGATCACAACGGATATCATCGTCGGATTTCCCGGAGAAGAGGAAGAAGACTTTCAGGACAGCGTCCGTATGGTGGAAACGGTAAGGTATGCCAAAGTCCATGTATTCCCTTACTCTAAAAGAGAAGGAACCAAGGCGGCAGCCATGTCCGGACAGATCTCCCCTCCGGTGAAAAAGGAAAGGGCAGCATCTCTGGCAGAAGCGGGAGAACAAGCGGCGGCAGCTTTTTTTCAAGGCCTGAGAGGAATGAAGCGCAGGGTTCTCTTTGAGGAATACGAGGAAGCCCTGGGGGAAATATGGGGTTACTCTGACAACTATGTGAGAGTCTGCTGCACCGGTTGCGGTGTTGAAGCGGCAAAGGCTTTGCTTAACGGATTTGCGGAAGTAGAGTTGGGAGAACCGTATAGAGACGGGATAAAAGGGATTGCAGTCACAGGCTGAAAGGTGTATCATGATTGCGCATACAATTTTGAATCACGATAAACTGGTATTCAGGAGATAAAAAACATGGACAACTGCATTTTTTGCAAAATCGTGAACAAGGAGATCCCGGCAGATATCGTCTATGAGGACGATGTGATCATGGCTTTTCGGGATTTGGAACCTCAGGCCCCGGTGCATCTTTTGATCGTCACGAAAAAACACCTTGCATCCCTTGACGATGTGGATTATGAGGACCTTGATGTTCTGGGCTGGCTTCTCACAAAAGTGAAGGAGATCGCCGCGGGAGAAGGCCTGAGCAACGGCTATCGTCTCGTATCCAATTGCGGTGAGGATGCCTTTCAGACCGTGAAGCATCTGCACTTTCATCTTCTGGGCAAAAGGAAGATGACCTGGCCCCCGGGATGAATGCAGAAAACCCTTTAAAAACCGCTCGAAAACAGAAAGATTTGTCTTGATAAAGCATATCGTTCTGTGTATAATAGATTTGTTGTAGACTATGCCGTTCAAATTGTTTCGGCGCAGTTTTTTAAAGAAAACAAGGCGAAACAAAGCGCATCTTTAGTCCAAGATACGAGGGGAGGGATAAAGAAGAAATGGCACAGGTCGTTGTAAGAGAAGGTGAAAACCTTGAAAGCGCTCTGAAAAGATTCAAGCGTTCTTGCGCGAGAGACGGAGTAATGTCCGAACTGAGAAAGAGAGAACATTACGAAAAGCCCAGCGTGAAGAGAAAAAAGAAGTCAGAAGCAGCTCGTAAAAAAGCAAAGAAGTTTTAGTTCTAAAAGGTAACAGTCAGGTAAGTAAAAGAGGTGTGATTTATGTCCTTGAGAGACAGGCTGGCTAACGATTATAAGGAAGCCATGAAGGCAAAGGACGAAGTCCGCAAAAATACTGTGAGTTTTGCCCGGGCTGCCATAAAGCAGTACGAGGTGGACAACAGGGCCGAACTTGATGAAGCCGGTATGATAGATATACTGGCAAAGCAAGTGAAAATGAGAAAGGATGCCCTCTCTGATTTTGAGAAAGCAGGACGAACGGATCTTTTAGAAGCCTATAACAAAGAAATTGCGATTTTGATGGAGTACTTGCCTCAGCAGCTGACAGAAGCCGAGATCCTGGCCATTGTGAAGGATACGGCGCAGGAGCTTGGAATCGAAGGCGGCAAACAGAACATGGGAAAACTCATTGGTGCTGTGATGCCTAAGGTGAAAGGCCGTGCAGATGGCGGTATTGTAAAAAAGATCGTTGAAAGTGTTCTTTAACGGCAGTGATGCCTCAAATAACCCGGAGATTCCGGGTTATTTTTCTTTCTTACACAATATATAGTTTGAAGTTTTTACAGATACTGAATATAATGATACTATCTTTTAATCCGTGGTATCCAGGAAAGGAACATCAACTTTTGGAAGCATTGGGAATCGAAGAATTAAGAATCGTCATGGATGATGATCTTGACAGCAAGGAACTTTTCGGTAATTTGGATCTGAACCTGAAAATCCTCTGTGATCACTACCATGTGGAAATTTTGCAGCGACAGGATGAGATCATCATCCGGGGAGCGGAGGCGGCAAAGGCAACAGAAGTCATGGACGAGTTGCTTTCCATCCTTCGGGCAGGAGAAAGCCTGGATGCACAAAAAGTCAATTATGTCATCGACCTGAAAGAAAAGGGCCTTTCCTACAAAGAAAGCAATGCTAACAGGGACGTGATCTGCTTTACCCATAGGGGAAAACCGGTAAGACCCAAAACCATGGGACAGACGGCGTACGCCAGAAGCATGAAAGAAAACGACATCGTCTTTGGCATCGGCCCTGCGGGGACCGGAAAGACCTATATGGCAGTGGCCATGGCGGTAAATGCTTTCAAGAATAAAGAGGTGGAAAAAATCGTTCTGGCAAGACCCGCAGTAGAAGCTGGGGAGCGGCTGGGATTTTTGCCGGGAGATTTGCAGGAAAAAGTGGATCCCTATCTTCGCCCTTTGTACGATGCCCTTTATGATATCCTCGGAAGGGACAGTACTTTGCGCCTGAAAGAGAGGGAAGCCATCGAAGTGGTCCCTTTGGCATATATGAGAGGCCGGACTCTGGATAATTCCTTTATTATACTGGACGAGGCCCAAAATACCACCAGAGAGCAGATGAAAATGTTCCTGACCCGAATGGGCTTTGGCTCCAAAGCAGTGGTTACAGGAGACATTACCCAGATCGATCTGCCTCGGGGTAAAGGTTCCGGACTCATTGAAGCGGCAAGGATCCTGGAAGGGACGCCGGATATCGGATTCTGTTTCTTGAAGGATGCCGATGTGGTGAGACATCCCCTGGTACGCAGGATCATAAATGCGTATGAGCGATATGAAAGAGAAAATCCGGAATATGCAGAATAGGCCGGGCAGTCAAGGGAAGAGAAATGGGGGGACTATGGAAATTGTTTTCAGTGAAGAACGGATGCCCGGGCAGCAGATCGTGGATTTGATGACAAAAGCCGGTGTTTTGTGCGTAAAAAGTGAGGGGCTTGATCCGGAACGGGCCAGTGTTTCGGTGACATTTGTCAGCGGTGAGGAGATCCGGGAGCTGAATCAAGTGTACCGGGGAGTGGATTCGGTAACGGATGTGCTCTCTTTCCCCCAATACGAGGAAATTTCCCAGATGCCAAAGCAAGGAGAACTTTGTCTGGGGGATGTGGTGATCTGCACGGAACAGGCCCTCCTTCAGGCAGATGAATATGGCCATTCTCCCGACCGGGAGCTGGTATATCTTTTTGTGCACAGCTTATTTCATCTCCTCGGATATGACCATATGGAAGAGGAAGAGAAAGAAGAAATGCGCAAATGTGAAGAAGCCATCATGAACGAACTCAATCTGGAGAGGTGAGAGATATGGACGATAAAGTGCTGTTTCAAAAGGCCCAGGAAATGCTTCCCCTTGCTTATGCCCCCTTTTCCGGCTTCCATGTGGGTGCGGCGCTTCTGGCAAAGGACGGAAGAGTTTTTACCGGGGTAAATGTGGAGAATTCCTCTTACGGAGGGGCCATCTGCGCAGAACGGACGGCTTTTGTAAAAGCGGTTTCCGAAGGCTGCCATGAGTTTTCAGCCATTGCCATCGCCTCAAGCGGCGGCGAAGCTCTGCCCTGCGGCATCTGCCGTCAGTTTATGTTTGAATTCGGGGATGCTCTTCGGGTCATAACCGGGCCGGATGAAGAACACCTGCGGGTACACACACTGAAAGAATTGCTCCCGGAAGGGTTTCGCCTGCCGGCAAAAGCATAAAGGATAAGAAAGGAAACATATGAAATCCGGATTTATTGGAATTATTGGAAGACCTAATGTTGGAAAATCAACATTGTTGAATGCCATCCTCGGGGAGAAGATCGCCATCACTACAGACAAACCTCAGACCACAAGGAACAGCATTCGGGGGATATATACAAACCAGGCTGAGGAAGAGGATCGCTGTCAGATGGTCTTCATCGATACTCCTGGAATCCACAAACCCCGGAACAAGCTGGGCGCCTATATGACGGACATGGCGCTGCATACTTTAAAGGAAGTGGATGTAATTCTCTTTCTGGTGGACAGTGCACTGGAAGACGGCCCCGGAGATTCTTATATTGTAGAGCTTTTGAAGCAAACGGAGACACCGAAGATTTTAGTGATCAATAAAATCGATCTTTTGCCTCCGGATAAATTCCGTTCTATTTTTGAAGAATATGAAGCCCTGGGGGTTTTTGAGGCGGTGTATGGGATTTCTGCCCTGGAAGGAAAAAATGTGCCAACCCTTATTTCGAAGTTGGAAAGTCTCATGCCGGAAGGCCCCATGTACTTCCCGGACTATATGGTGACGGATCACCCGGAACGTTTCCTGGTCAGTGAATTGATCCGTGAAAAGATATTGCTTTATCTGGAGGATGAAATCCCCCACGGAGTGGCGGTGGAAATCGAAAGCTACCATGAAGAACCCAAGATCACCAAGATAGGGGCTGTGATCTACTGCGAAAAAAAGAGCCACAAGGGGATCATTATCGGCAAGGAAGGCAAAAAACTCAAAGGAATTGGGAAGAGTGCCAGGCTGGAAATTGAAGGATTGCTGGGCACCAAAGTATTCCTGGAAATCTGGGTGAAAGTCAGAGAAAACTGGAGAAACAGTGATTTTGCTATTTCTGATCTTGGGTATAAGAAGGAATAATAAACGGGATGATTACGGAGTCAGATGGGGTTGTGCTGAAACAGGTCAAAACGGTGGGAGGACGGCGGATGATCGTGCTTCTGACAAGGCGTTTTGGCAAGATAAGTGCGGGAACATCCATTGACGAAAAGGGAAAGGGGCGTGCAGCCCTTGCTTTAAGGCCCTTTACTCACGGGAAATACCAGTTCAACAAGGTATCCGACCAGTACTATCTGAACTCTGCGGATACCATCAGCAGCCATTATGGAATAGGCGGAGATGTGGATAAATATATGGCCGCATCTTATGTCATGGAGTTCACTGAAAAAATCGCACCGGAAGACATGGCGGCGCCAGAACTTTTTTTACTGTTGGTGGATTTTCTGGATATTGTAGAAAAACGAAAAAAAAAATTCGGCATCCTCATCCTTGCATATATCCTAAAGGCTTTAAAAGTATCTGGAAATGCCCCGCAGCTGGGAACCTGCGTCCTGTGCGGGGAAAAGGAAGATCTACACAGCTTTGACATCGGTGCGGGGGGCATTCTTTGCCCGAAATGCAGAAAAGCCACAGATTCGAATGAAATATTGATTTATGATTTGGAATTTGATATAGTAAAAGTGTTGAGGTATCTTGCGGATCAGCCGCTCTACAAGCTGGAACGCCTGGCTCTTGACGATACTGTGCTGGAAAAGCTGATGGGTATGATGAAAGCCTATCTGGCATATCACTTGGAGATCAAGGGCTTGAAGAGTGAAGAATTCCTGTAAATCATTGCAATTAGGTTAAAGTCAATGAACAAAAAGGAGAAAGGGGTATCGGTATGGAAATCACATTGGAAAAAATCGAATTGGTAAAGGACAGAACCGGCGTCAGCTATAAAGAGGCAAAAGAGGCTTTGGAAGAAGCGGAAGGCAGCGTGGTAGATGCCATTATCAGCATCGAAGAATTGATCGATATCAAAGCAAAGAGCCGGATCGGCGAACATAGCTCTCAGATCATCGAGAAGATCAAAGCCGCCGTATCCAAAGGAAACGTTTCCAAAATTATTGTTAAGAAGGACGAAGAGGTTCTGCTGAATCTTCCCGTCAATATCGGTATCATCGGAACCGTGCTGGCCCCTTGGGCTGCCGTTGCCGGTGTGATCGCTGTTTTTGGAACGAAATGCACCGTGGAGTTGGTGAAGGAAAATGGAGAGATCATTGAAATCAGCGATATCGCTGCGGACAAGATCGAGGAAGTCGTTGAAAAAGGATCCATCCTCGCTGACGGAGTGAAGAATAAAGGGCTTGATGTTTTTGACAGCGTAAAGGCAAAAGCCGAAGAAGCACTGAACAAAGCCAAAAAGGAAGAGGATTTTGAATGTGCCTGCGGAAGCGATAAGGAATGCGATGAAAATTGCAGTTGCGGTTGCACCGGCGGCATTTCCGATCTGGATGACTCGCTGTAGAAGATAATGCTTGAGTGTATAAGATGGAGTTAACGTTAAGAGTATGAGCAAAGAGTTTTCATTGGATGTTATTGTAGCCCTGGCAAAATCCAGAGGCTTTGTTTTCCCGGGTTCCGAAATCTATGGCGGTCTTGCCAACACATGGGATTACGGTCCCTTGGGCGTAGAACTGAAGAACAATGTAAAAAAGGCCTGGTGGAAAAAATTTATCCAGGAATCCAAGTATAACGTTGGTTTGGATGCCGCTATTTTGATGAATCCCAAAGCCTGGGTGGCTTCCGGACATGTGGGTGGATTTTCGGATCCTCTTATTGACTGTAAAAAATGCCAGTCCCGGTTCCGTGCAGATAAGATCATTGAGGATTATATCGCCGGAAAAGAAGGAAATTCGGTTACCGTTGACGGCTGGTCCAATGAAAAACTGGAAGAATACATCAAAAGCGAAAACATTCCCTGTCCGGAATGCGGAAAGAGCGATTTTACTTCCATCCGTAAATTCAATCTGATGTTTAAGACCTTTCAGGGCGTCACGGAGGATTCTAAAGCGGAGATTTATCTTCGCCCCGAGACAGCCCAAGGTATTTTTGTGAACTTTAAAAATGTAGCGAGGACGACTCGCAAAAAAATGCCCTTTGGTATCGGCCAGATCGGAAAGTCCTTCCGTAACGAGATCACCCCTGGTAACTTCACCTTCCGTACCAGAGAATTTGAACAGATGGAGCTGGAATTCTTCTGTAAACCCGGCACCGATCTGGAATGGTTCAGCTACTGGAAGGATTATTGCGTCAACTGGCTTTCCGCCTTGGGAATGAATATGGACAATATCAAGCTCCGGGATCACGAAAAAGAAGAGCTTTCCCATTACAGCAACGCCACCACAGACATTGAGTTCCGCTTCCCGTTTGGTTGGGGCGAGCTTTGGGGCATTGCCGATCGTACGGATTTTGATTTAAAACAACATATTGAACATTCCGGTCAGGATATGGTATATTTGGATCCGGAAACCAATGAAAAGTATGTTCCCTATTGTATTGAGCCCTCCCTTGGCGCAGATCGTGTCACTCTGGCCTTCCTTTGTGATGCCTATGACGAAGAGATTCTTACAGATGCCAACGGGAAAGAAGACAAGCGGGTAGTGCTGCATTTCCATCCCGCCTTGGCACCGTTTAAGGCGGCAGTATTGCCTTTAACCAAAAAACAGTGTGAAAGGGCCGAAGCCCTTCATGAAGAGCTGTCCAAGTATTTTATGACGGACTATGATGTGCCGGGCAGCATCGGAAAAAGATATCGCCGACAGGATGAGACGGGAACCCCGTTCTGTATCACTGTGGATTTTGAAACAGAAGAAGACAATGCCGTAACCGTTCGGGACAGAGATACCATGGAACAAGTGCGTATTCCTGTTTCCGGTTTAAAACAATATCTTGAAGAAAAGCTAAGTTTTTAGGAGGACTATCAAAAAAATGGGCAAAAAGTATGTATACTTATTTCAAGAAGGTAATGGATCCATGCGGGAACTCCTTGGTGGCAAGGGTGCAAATCTTGCAGAGATGACCAATCTGGGGATGCCGGTACCGCAGGGTTTTACAATCACGACAGAAGCTTGTACACAGTACTATAATGATGGCGAAACAATCAACGAATCCATTCGTGCCGAAATTATGGAATATGTGACAAAGATCGAAGAAATCACAGGAAAGAAATTTGGCGATGTCAACAATCCTCTGCTGGTTTCCGTTCGTTCCGGCTCCCGGGCCTCTATGCCCGGTATGATGGATACCATTCTCAACCTTGGTCTGAATGATGAAGTAACGGCAGCTTTTGCGAAAAAAACCAACAATCCTCGTTTTGCCTATGACTCCTACAGACGTTTTATCCAGATGTATTCCGATGTGGTTATGGAAGTCGGAAAATCATATTTTGAAAAGCTCATTGATGAGATGAAGGAAAAGAGAGGTGTCAAAATGGACACCGAACTGGGAGCTGAGGATCTCAAAGAGCTTGCACAGCAATTCAAAGTTGCTTATAAAGAAAAAATCGGAGAAGATTTCCCGGATAATGCGGTAGATCAGCTCTTTGGCGCCATCAAGGCCGTGTTCCGTTCCTGGGACAATCCCAGAGCGGTATATTACAGAAGAATGAATGACATTCCTTCTGATTGGGGAACTGCCGTCAATGTGCAGTCCATGGTCTTTGGAAACATGGGAGATACTTCCGGAACCGGCGTTGCCTTCTCCCGCAGCCCGTCCACAGGAGAAGCCAAACTCTTTGGCGAGTTCCTGATGAATGCCCAGGGTGAAGACGTGGTAGCGGGTATCCGTACCCCCCAGACCATCGATCAGTTGAAAGAAGCAAATCCCCAGGTGTATGAAGAATTTTATAAGATCGTTTATACCCTGGAAAAACACTACAAAGATATGCAGGACATGGAGTTTACCATCGAAGAAGGCAAACTTTACATGCTCCAGACAAGAAACGGAAAGAGAACCGCAGCGGCTGCCTTGAAGGTCGCCTGCGATATGGTGGATGAAGGCCTCATCACCGAAAAAGAAGCGGTCAATATGATCGACCCCAAACAACTGGATGCCTTGCTGCATCCCCAGTTCGATCAGACCGCACTTAAGGCGGCTTCGCCCATCGGCAAAGCACTTCCCGCATCTCCCGGAGCGGCTTGCGGAAAAGTAGTATTTACAGCAGAGGATGCCAGTGCGTGGGCAAAAGGCGGAGAGGATGTCATTTTGGTCCGTTTGGAGACTTCTCCCGAAGACATCGAGGGCATGCACTATTCCAAGGGTATTTTGACGGTGCGCGGAGGAATGACCTCTCATGCTGCTGTAGTTGCCCGTGGTATGGGAACCTGCTGCGTTTCCGGATGCGGAGAAATCAAAATTGATGAGCCGAACAAAGTGTTCACTCTTGGTGGAAAGACATTTCACGAAGGGGATTATATTTCCCTGGATGGCTCCACCGGAACTATCTACGGAGAGGCCATTCCCACAGTAGAAGCTTCTATTTCCGGAGAATTCGGAAGACTTATGGGGTGGGCGGATGAACTGAGAACTCTCAAGATCCGTACCAATGCAGACACTCCCCACGACGCTGCTCAGGCAGTGAAATTTGGCGCAGAAGGCATCGGTCTTTGCAGAACGGAGCACATGTTCTTTGATTCAGCCAGGATCTCTGCCATGAGAGAGATGATCGTTTCCAAGACCGAAGAGCAGAGAAGAACGGCGCTGGCCAAGCTTCTGCCCATGCAGAGAAGCGATTTTGAAGGTATCTATGAGGCGATGCAGGGTTATCCTGTCACCATCCGTTTCCTGGATCCCCCCCTTCATGAATTCCTTCCCACGGATGAGGAAGACATTCAGGAACTAGCAAAAGAGATGTCCATGGAAGTGGCAGAGCTGAAAGCCGTGATCGTTTCCCTTCATGAATTCAATCCCATGATGGGACACAGAGGTTGTCGTTTGAGCGTTTCCTATCCGGAAATCGCAGAAATGCAGACCACCGCTGTTATCGAGGCTGCCATCAATGTACAGAAAAAGCACCCCGAATGGAACATGGTTCCCGAAATCATGATTCCTTTGGTTGGTGAAATAAAGGAACTGGCTTATGTGAAGAATATCGTAGTCGGCATCGCCGACAAGATCATTGCGGATTCCGGCATTGCCATGAAATACCTGGTAGGAACCATGATCGAGATCCCCAGAGCTGCTCTGACAGCAGATGAAATTGCCAAAGAAGCAGAATTCTTCTCCTTCGGCACCAACGACCTGACCCAGATGACCTTTGGTTTCAGCCGAGATGATGCAGGGTCTTTCCTGGGAACTTACTATGAGAAGAAAATTTACGAAAGCGATCCCTTTGCTCGTCTTGACCAGGTGGGTGTGGGAAAACTCGTGAAGATGGCCGTAGATCTTGGTCAAAAGACCAGACCGGATATCAAGCTGGGAATCTGCGGCGAACATGGAGGAGATCCTTCTTCCATCACCTTCTGCCACAATGCAGGGCTTAACTATGTGTCCTGTTCCCCGTACCGCGTTCCCATTGCAAGGCTTGCGGCAGCACAGGCAGCCATCCGTGCAAAGAAGTAGGTCAGGGACTGAAAAAGAAAAGAAGTCACATTGGGGGCAGATAACATCTGCCCCCTTTTGAAAAATAAACCGCATAAATATACGATTTTTTGTTTGGATATGCAAAAAATATATTTGCATTTGTGCGGGGTATTTGATATCATCGTTAAAAAACAAAGATAGGAGAATGCATATTGAGATTATTTAAGAAAGTACTAGTCGCAAATAGAGGAGAAATTGCGATTCGGGTTTTCCGTGCTTGTAAAGAGTTGGGCATCCGAACCGTGGCAATATATTCGGAAGAGGATCAGTACGCCCTGTTCCGGACGAAAGCGGACGAATCCTACAAGATCGGACATGGAAAATCTGCGGTGGACGCTTATCTTGGCATCGGAGAAATCATTGAACTGGCAAAATCCAAGGGGGTAGACGCCATTCACCCTGGCTATGGATTCCTTTCGGAAAACACAGATTTTGCGCGCCTTTGCGAAGAGGCAGGTATCGTTTTCATTGGCCCCACTTATGAGATGATGGAACAGCTGGGGGACAAAGTCACCTCCAAGCTGGTGGCGTCCAGGGTAAATGTGCCCACCATCCCCGGCGTGGAAAAGGTAATCGTCACAGAAAACGAGGCTCTTGAGTATGCAAAATTCTGCGGATATCCCGTTATGCTTAAGGCATCTGCCGGCGGCGGTGGCCGTGGGATGCGCGTGGTCCGTGACGAAAAGGACCTGGTAGCAGAGTTCAGAAGCGCAAAGAGTGAAGCTGGCAAAGCCTTTGGCATCGATGCCATTTTCATTGAAAAATATATTGAACATCCCAAGCACATCGAAGTCCAGGTTTTGGGAGACAATCACGGAAATCTTGTACACCTTTATGAAAGAGACTGCTCCGTTCAGAGAAGACATCAAAAGGTAGTGGAAATGAGCCCGGCTCTTTGTCTTACGGAAGAGCAAAGACAGAACATCTGTGCCGATGCGCTGAAGATAGCCGGCGCCGTGAAGTATCGCAATGCGGGCACCGTGGAATTCCTTCTCGACAAAGAAGGAAATCATTACTTTATTGAAATGAATCCCAGAATACAGGTAGAGCATACTGTAACGGAGATGGTAACAGGAATCGACATTGTACAGTCCCAGATCCTGGTCGCTCAGGGATATACCCTGGATTCCGACAAAGTGAACATCAAAGGTCAGGATTCCGTGGTTCCCAGGGGATACTCCATTCAGTGTCGTATTACTACGGAAGATCCGGAAAATGGATTTGCGCCGGATACAGGAACTTTGGATGTCTATCGTACAGGATCCGGTTTTGGCATTCGTCTTGACGGAGGCAACGGATTCACCGGTGCCAAAATTACTCCGTATTATGACAGCTTGCTGGTAAAAATGACTTCCTGGGCCAGAACCTTTGAGGATGCCATTGAAAAGTCCGCAAGAGCTTTGGATGAGATAAAAATCAAAGGAATCAAGACTAACATCGGATTTTTGCTGAATGTTTTGAACCATCCTGTATTCCGTGCTGGAGAGTGCAACACAGGGTTTATCGGAGAACACCCGGAGCTCTTTGAAATCAGGGCCAGTGTTGACAGAGAACTGAAACTGATTCGCTTCCTTGGAGAAAAGGCTGTCAACGAGCATCACGAGAGCAAGCCGGATTTCAACAAACCCATCCTGCCAAATCTCGGCGGAAGGGAAGCCAAGGAAGGCACCAAACAGCTTCTGGACAGAGTGGGTCCCGAAAAGCTGGCCTCCTGGGTTTTGGATCAGAAACAGCTTTTGATCACGGATACCACAATGCGTGACGCACAGCAGTCCCTGATGGCTACAAGACTCAGAACGGTGGACATGGAGCGGATCGCTCCCGCTGTCTCCACATTGGCAGGAGACCTGTTCTCTTTGGAGATGTGGGGAGGAGCCACTTTTGACGTAGCGTATCGATTTCTTCAGGAATCTCCCTGGGAGCGCCTGGCTGTCCTGCGGGAAAAAGTTCCCAATGTGCTGTTCCAAATGCTTCTTCGCGGAGCCAATGCGGTAGGGTATAAGAACTATCCCGACAATGTAGTAAGAAGGTTTATCAAAGAAGCTGCCGTATCGGGCATTGACGTGTTCCGTATTTTCGATTCCCTCAACTGGAATGCAGGAATGGAAGTGGCCATTGACGAAGTCCTGTCCCAGAACAAAGTGGCAGAGGTGACTTTGTGCTATACCGGAGACATTCTGGATAAGACAAAGAATAAATATGACCTGGCGTATTATGTCCGCAAGGCAAAAGAACTGGAAAAAATGGGAGCGCACATTCTGGCTATCAAGGATATGTCCAGCCTTTTGAAGCCCATGGCAGCATATGAACTGGTCAAAGCGCTGAAAAATGAAGTAGCTATTCCCATTCACCTTCATACCCATGATACCAGCGGAAATGGCGTGGCTACCCTCATGATGGCTTCCATGGCCGGAGTGGATATCGTGGACGCAGCGTTCAGCAGCATGGCAGGGCTTACCAGCCAGCCGTCCCTGAACTCCATCGTTGCCGCTCTCAACAACACCGAGAGAGATACGAAGCTGTCACAGGATGACCTGCAGCGGATCGCAAACTATTGGGATGCGGTAAGACCCATCTATGAGCAGTACGAATCCGAATTAAAGGCAGGGACTGCGGAGATCTATAAATATGAAATTCCCGGAGGCCAGTATTCCAACCTGAAGCCTCAGGTAGAGAGCTTTGGACTGGGACACAAATTTGAAGATGTCAAAGAGATGTTCAAAGTGGTCAACGAAATGCTGGGAGATATCGTTAAGGTAACTCCGTCCTCCAAGGCAGTAGGTGACATGGCTATTTTCATGGTGCAGAATGAACTGACACCGGAGAATATCTACGACAAAGCCAAGGATATGGATTTCCCGGATTCCATCGTTTCCTATTTTGAAGGCATGATGGGACAGCCGGAGGGCGGATTCCCGGAGAGACTGCAAAGGCTTGTTTTGAAGGATCGTACGCCTATCACTGGAAGACCGGGAGAACTTTTGCCGGATGAAGATTTTGAGGCTATTCGGGAGCACCTCAGGAAGACCTACCAACTGGAAGCCACCGAGCAGGAACTGCTCAGCTACGCTCTTTATCCCAAGGTCTTTGAAGATTATATCAAAAAGCTTTCCAAGGACGGTTCTTTCCGTCATATGGACAGTGATATCTTCTTCCACGGCCTGAAAGAAGGCGAAATCGGAGAGATCAAGATCGCCGAAGGAAAGATCCTTGTTACGAAGCTGGTAGAGGTAGGCGGCTTGGATGAAGCAGGAAATCGCCACGTGGTTTACGAAATCAACGGAAACAGAAGGGCGGTCCAGGTCCAGGATAAGAATGCGGAAAGAAGCTTTACACAGCAGATGACACAGATGGCTGATACAGATGATCCCACCCAGGTAGGGGCCAACATTCCGGGTAATGTGGTGAAAATCTTTGTAAAAGAGGGTGATCCTGTAGAAGAAGGACAGCCGCTGGCAGTTCTTGAAGCCATGAAAATGGAGACCAATATTCTTTCTCCCATGAAGGGCTTTGTCAAAGAGCTTTTTGTGAAGGAAGGAAATCAGGTCAGCGCAGGAGAATTGGTGGTGCGGCTGGCATACGAACAGTAGCATAGAGAATATAAGAAAAGGCAGTCCTGATAAAGGGCTGTCTTTTTTTCGTGAGAAAAAATTGTCGAAAAATGTCGAATGGTAAATAATGACAAACTGAAGATAATAGATTAATATTTAATTACATTAATGGAATTAAATACAAGGAAAGAAAATGGAAAAGATACAGCTTTTACTCTTGAGTGCGGATAAGGAATACAATATGGCTTTGGGCAGAGCATTGGCTCAAAGGCCGGAGCAATTTTGTGTGGAGCTGGACAACCCTGCTTTGCGTACTATCAAAGAGGAAGATAAGGCTGAGTATGACCTGATCCTTATTGATGAAAAGAGATATACAGATGGTGAAAAGGTTTTCGGAGGTTTTTGTGAGCAGCTTGTATTATTGAGTGAATATGAACAGGCGCTTCCATATGAAAACACCGAAGAAGGTCCTAAGGATAGCAGGGAGAAGGACCCTCTGAAAATCTGGAAATATGGAGGCGCAAAAAGGATTGCATCCGAGCTGCTTTTTTATTGTTTGAGGCACAGAGGAAACGCATTGCACCCGGAAAAATCCACAAAGGCCAAGGTCCTTGTTTTTACAGCCGCTTCGGGAAATGTAGGAAAAACATCCCTTGCCATCAGCTGCGCCAGAGAACTTTCCCGGTATCACAGGCAAAAAACATTGTTTTTATCCCTGGAGTCGCCTTTGTCTGCAGATCTGTATTTGCCCTATGATCATTGCAAATCGGGGTTAAATGATTATTTATATTACATGTTTTCAAAATACAAAAATAAGAAGGCGCCGGATCCCTGTCCCTTTCTGTCAAAGGATCTATGGGGCGTGGAATACTTCAGACAAAATCATTTACGCAACGAAGCAAGCGAACTGACAGCAAAAGAACTGGAACACTTTCTCTCAGAAATAAGCTGGTTTTGTTCCTATGATTATATCTGCCTGGATTTTCCCTCAAGTCTTTGCGAGACATGCTTTACTGTTTTCGATCTGGCAGACGGCGCAGCAATTATTTCCGATGGCGGAGCCATATGCGAACATAAAAATGAAAAACTTTTAAAGGCATATGAAGCAAGAGGAAAAACAGGAAAAAAACTCAGGGTGATTTCTGTCCTCAACCGATGGAATGCCGAAAGCGAAAGGATACCGCCGGATAGGAAAGACATTGTCATTTCTTTTGATGAAAGCAGTTTTTTCAGAACGGACGGAAGTATTGAGATCGAGATGGATCGGTCTTTTGGATTGGGGGTAAAGAAGCTTGCTGAAAAAATCAGAGGACAGATATGACACGGTGTGTTCATTAAGAGAGATTACAGACCATGTAAGAGCCATCATAAACAGTACAGAACAAAAACTTAGTGATGCAGAAGTCCTGGACCTGATAGAGGCTTTTGTGCTGAAGGACAGCAGGACGGAACAGTGTTCTTATTTGGAAAAAGGTGAGGTGATCCGGGGAGTATTCAATGCTACTCGAAAAGACCTGGATCTACTGCAGCCCTACGCTGACGATACAGATGTGAGTGAAATCATGGTCAACGGCACCGACAGCATTTTCATTGAGAAGAGAGGACAGATCATCAAACTGAAGGAGCGCTTTCAAAGCCGGGAACAATTGGAGGAGATCATACATCGTCTGGCCGGGAAAGTCCATCGTGAAATAAACGAATTGAATCCTGTTGTGGATGCCAGACTGGACGATGGATCCAGAATCCATGCAGTCCTGAACACAGTTGCTATTAATGGCCCGGTTTTGACCATCCGCCGGTTTCCGCAAAAAAGGATCACGATGAGTGAATTATTGGAATCCGGGAGCATTACCCGTGAGGCAGCGGGATTTTTAAGACAGGCTGTCGCAGCAGGATACAATATTTTCATATCTGGGGGAACCAGCTCCGGCAAAACTACATTTTTAAATGTTTTATCCAATTTTATTCCCAAAGATGAGCGGGTTATCGTCATTGAGGATTCAGCGGAGCTGCAGATCACGGGAGTAGAAAATCTTGTGCGGATGGAAAGTCGAAATGCCAACGCCCAGGGAAAAGGAGAAATCACGATACGTCAATTGATCAGGGCAAGCCTGCGGATGAGGCCGGACAGGGTCATTGTAGGAGAAGTGCGAGGGGAAGAAGTGATGGACATGCTTCAGGCAATGAACACAGGGCATGACGGTTCTTTGTCCACTGGGCATGCAAATTCTCCGGAAGGCATGCTAACAAGATTGGAAACCATGTACCTTATGGCTGCGGAATTTCCCATAGATGCTATAAGGGGGCAGATCCTGGAAGCCATAGACCTGATGGTTCACCTGGAAAGAAAAAAAGATCGGGGAAGGGTGGTGGTAGAGATCAGTGAACTGAGCCATCTTTCAGAAGGAAATATCGTGTTGAATCCCTTATATCGATACGATGCGTTCAAGGGCCTGCAGGCAACGGGGAATGCTTTGATACACACAAGAAAGATGGAAAGAATAGGGGCAAAATTGGATGAAAAAAATACTTGGTTCGCTGTGTAATGTGAAAAGGGAAAACCGGAGATACTACACTTTTGCTGTGCCGCTTTTATTTTGCATGGGATATTTGTTTTATCACAATCTGCCGGCCTGCTTTCTCCTCACACTGGCGGCTTATCCCGGCAAAAGGATACACCGGATATTTCTTGCCGACAGGAAACAGAGAGAAATATCAGATCAATTTCGTGATCTTTTATATTCCTTCTCTTCTTCTTTTTCTACTTCCAGGCAATTGGCTGAGGCACTGGAAGAAGCAATGCCCCGCCTTGCGGTTATGCATGGAAAAGACGCAGTCCTTACCGTGGAGGTTTTCGCCATGGTGAAAAAACTGAGAGAAAGTGGGGACACAGAGGAGAGGATCCTGATGGGGTTTGCTGAAAAATGTGCAAATCCGGATATTCAAAGTTTTGTGGATGTTTACATTATATGCAGAAAAAGCGGAGGAGATCTGATGAAGGTGATTGGGAAAACCATAGTTGTTTTGCTGGATAAGCTGGATATTGATCGGGAGATACGAAAGATAACAGCGCAAAAGCGTTATGAATCCCTTGTTATTGGATGCATTCCTTTGCTGATGCTTTTTTTCCTGCAGTTTGCTTCACCGGATTATCTTGCTGTAATGTACCAGACTCCGGCAGGGCGTATCCTGATGAGTCTGGCGTTGTTGGGTACAGCGGTATCCTGTGCATGGAGCTTTCACATCACCCGCATCCGATTTTGATTTTTTCACGTCAGCTATTGCATGCAGGGAGGGGAAAAAGTGAGACACTGTAGAGAAAAATGGATGGAAATGCGAAAGAAACTGGCCGGATTTCTTCCGGAAGAGTTTTGTGGCAGTAAAAAGATCCTTTCTGATTTATATGAAAGCCGGTATTGGCGAAAAGATGCCGATTCTCTGGCAGAAAAAACCAGGGGAAAAACGGCTGAAACATACCTTCTTATAGTCACAGTTACGATTTTTTTAGTCCTTTGCAGTCTGCTTGGAAGCCTTGGACAGGGAAGCCATCATATACGTGCCCTCGAAAGACCTGCTTATGGCGAAAGTCCAAGAAATGAATCTTTGACAGCAGAGATCCGGTATGGGGAGGAAAGAATCAAAAAAAACATCTCTCTTCGGGTGAAGCCCGTGCTTCTTTCTGAAAAAGCGGTATCGACTATGCTGGATGACCTTTCCGGAAGATTGCCCCAGCTTATTCTTGGGGAAAATGAAAACTTGCTTCATGTTAAAAAAGATCTTGACCTTATTACAGTGGATAAAAAAACGGGAGCTCTTCTTGCCTGGGAATCAGAAGATCCTTTTCTTGTCACCGAGGAAGGACGAATAAATACACTGCTGTCAGAAAAGGAAAAGAAAGGGAAGAAAGTGCTTTTGAAAGCAGTCATGACTTTATTACGGCAGGAAAAAACAGCAGAAATACCAGTCACCGTGTTTCCGGACGCAGGGGCGGACCCAAAGATCGTTCTGGAGGAGCGGTTTGGCGATGTGGTCAGTCAGCTGGAAGAAAAAAACCCAAGGGCCAAAGTGATAGATCTTCCGGTAGAACTTTCGGAAGAAACAAAAATTCTCTGGTACCCTAAAAAGGAAAATCTACATTGGAAACTGCTTTTCTTGGGGATGGGGCTTTTGCTTTTTGTATATTTGCAGAGATACCAGGGGGCAAAAAAAGCATTAAAAAAGGAACGGGAAATGATTCTGGAGGATCTGCCGGAGTTTGCCAACCGGCTTGCTTTGCTTATAGCGGCAGGATTGGTGACGGAGGCGGCTGTCTGTAAAATTGCCTGGGACTATGGGCGCAGGGAAAGCAGGGAGAAAAAACCTCTTTACGAAGGACTTCATGAGATTGAAGCACGGTTGGAAAAAAGCAATGCCTCTTTTGCCCGGGAATTTGCTGATTTTTCCCAAAGAACTCAGGTTCGTGAACTGATTCGTCTGCAGACCATCATTGCAGAGAACCTTCATACCGGCAACAGTCTTTGTGAAAAATTGGAGGCAGAGGCCGAGCTTCTCTGGATCTATAAAAAAAAGAATGTGGAGGAGAAAGGCCGGATTGCTGAAACAAAGCTTACCTTTCCCTTGTTGATCCAGTTGCTGGTTCTCATATTGATCACTCTTGCGCCGATTTTTCTCGGCCTTTGATAATATCCGTTTTTGTATAATGATTTGCTTTAAGAAAGGAGGGCGCAGAACCGGCTGCGCAGAAAAAATGAAAAACAGTAAAAAAGGTATGGAGATGGTGCAGGTAGCGATCATGATCGCTATCGCAGTCGCCCTGGGGTTGATTTTCAAGGATCGGATCATGGATTTTGTAGATTCCACTTTTGACGGTCTTAGTAAATCCGGATTTTGATGAGAACCAAAAGGGGCGCCTATCTTGTGGAAATGTCTTTGGTTTTTCCTCTTCTCGTACTTCTGACGATGATTCTTTTTTCCACAGCTTTTCATTATCACGAAGCCGCCTTGCAGCAGGCAGAAGCAATAAGCGCCCAGCGTGAAGAAGAGATGAGGAACGGTCCTATGGGCCGTGGGGAGGCGGAGTTCATTCGAAAGACCGATTCTTTGGTTCGTATTTTGATGAAGGAGGAGAAAGGAGATGAAAGTAAAAAGTAGGAAAGGATCTGTTCCGGTGTTCCTATGTTCTATTCTTATGGTGTCGATGCTGGTTCTTTCCGTTTTGGTCGAATCTGCCTCTGTTGCTGTGGGAAAAAACTACGCTGCAGGAGTTCTTGATCTTGGAAGCCGTTCAGTGCTTTCTGAATATGACTGCCACTTAAAAGAAGACTTTGGTTTGTTCGGATTATGGATGGACAAACAAACTGCTGAGAAGAAGCTTGGTATGTACATTCGTAAAACTATGGAGGTCCCTCGTGGAAATACAGACCTGCTTTCGATGCAATTGGAATCCGTAAATATCGACTTTGGTCAGTATGCTCTTTCCAATCCTGATATTGCTGAGGCGCAGATACTGGAAAGCATGAAGTACGAGATCGGCGAAAAGGCAATTCTTGATGCGGCGGATCTGATAGGGAGACCAGGGACTCTGGAGGCATGCACCGAAAGGCCTTCCTCGCCCCAGGGCTCCAGGAAAAAGGAACTGCGTATTCTGAAGAATCATCGTCTGATAGAATCTCTCCCTTCCGAAATCCTGGGAGATAATCCGTCTCCTCTCGGGGCCCCCAAGGGCTTCGATGCAAAAAATCTTGCGGAAAAGGCAAAAAATGATGTGATTTTGAACTTATATATTTTGCGCTTTTTTCGCAATAAAATGGAATCCGGATGGGCGGAAGGTACCTTCTTCTTTAATGAAGTCGAGTATGTTTTGTGCGGCCAAAAAAGTGATGAAACAAACGAAGCTATTACAACTGCAGCCTTGATGGCTGCAAGAAGTGCAATGGATCTTTCTCATATTTATGGAGATGCAAAAAAGCGGGAGGCGGTTCTGGCGGCAGGGGCCCTGATCGCTCCCGGGGCCGGTGCTGTGCCAATGTCCGTGCTGGTGGCTCTGGCATGGGCCGGAGCAGAGGCGGCCAATGATGTTTCCCGTCTTTTCAAAAGTGAGCGTGTGCCCCTCCTGAAAACGGAGCAGGACTGGATGATGGATCTGGATAGCATTTTGGAAAAAAAGGAAGGCGGCCAAACAGGGCTCAGGGGCGGTAAACGAAATGTAGAAAAAGAACCCATCTGTTCAAAATTCAAAGAAGGCCTGACCTATGAAGACTATTTGTTCCTGCTGCTTTTTTGTGTGGAAAGGGAGACGAAGATACTGCGGATCATGGATCTCATACAGATCGATATGAAGGGCCGCTATTATGAGGACTTTCTTCTTTCTGATTGTTATGGCGGCTTTGATGTGTCGTGTTCCTTTTTAAAAAAAGAAAGTATCCTCCCTTTTCCCCTGCAGAGAAGGGAGGAGCTTAGAGCCTGCCATGTATATTAGTTGTGAAGGGAAAGCCCCCCTTTCAAAAAAAGGATCGGCCATTGTTGAGGCGGCAATATTTTTACCCTTGTTCTTTTTGGCGTTGCTTACTCTGGTTCTTCTGATACGCCTGATAGCGGCGCAGGGAACGCTGATACAGATTTGTCTTGATGAGGCGCAACAGATCTCACAGGAAGCGTATCTGGCAGAATTGCCGTTGGTTCCCGAGAATGTAGACAAAAAAGCATTGGGTATGATATCACAGGGAACCTTGATGCACCTTCGGATAGAGTCCGCTCGCAATGAGAAAAAAGAGAAGCTTCCCTTTTCAAAGACGGGGATGCACCGCTTTCAGTATCTGTTCTCCATGGGAGGAACAGACGCTCTGATTTGCCCAAAGATCAGCTACAGTGCTGAATTTCCTTTGCCGGGAGGCTTTCAGAGGACTCTTTCCTTTGAGAATGCATTTCTCTTTCGGGCTTTTGTCGGAAGTGAGGGGAAAAGCAGGCCCATGAGTTTTGAAGAAATGGAAAAGGAGGAAAGGGGTGAAAAGGTTTATGTATTTCCCAAGGCCGGTGAGCGTTATCATAAAAAAAGCTGTCGAAGCATTTCTTCCTGTCCCCGGGAAGTGATTCTGACGAAAAAAATGATGAGAAAATATGAGCCATGTAGTCTTTGTCACCCGGGGGAAAAGGCTTTGGGGAGTAAGATCTGCTACTTTCCGGAAGGCGGATCTGTCTATCATCGCATGAATTGTTCTGTTGTAAAACGGTATATAGTTGAAATGGAAAAAGAGGAAGCAATAAAAAAGGGATATACCCCATGTAAAATCTGTGGAGGATAAGATGATAGAAAAGAGGTTTTCGGCAAGAGAAGAATCCCAGGGAATGCGTTGCTTTTCTTTAAGGGAACAAGGTGAGAAGATTCCGAAATATCAAAAAACCATATTAGAAAAGGGATGCGGTGGATTACTGAGGATGCGGTTTCTGGAAACGAGGGAGAACAGTGTCCTTTACTATTTGGACGAAGAAAACATACCTCTTTCGGAGTATGTCGTGTTGTTTTGTGAGAGAAACCAGACCAAAGGAAAGAATATGACCCAGGAACTGTTGCGGATTTTTTATGACTTGATAACTTCCTTGCTGGAAGCGGAGGACAGGCTACTGCTCTCCCACCCGTTATGGTTTGAACTGGAAACCCTCTTTGTCCACACTGGATCCGGGCGGCCCGGCGTTGCCTACCGTTACAGGGAGAAGGGACAGGAAAGAAGGAGCATGCTGGCGGATTTGATCCGGGATACCGTTTCGATTTGCGATGATGAGCAATGGAAAAGTTGTGGGCCGGAGCTGGAATGTGAAATCAGGGGATCCATGAAGGGTGCGGGAGAGTTGTTGACACTTCTGGAACAGAGAGGCAGGGATACCTATGAGAATGGGTGGCCCGAACCGGAACTTCTTAGAACTCCCAAAGAGGAGGGCGGTGATGAGGACAGGAAATCCGCAGAAGAGAAAACGACTTGTGTGATAAAGCAAAGAAGCTTTTTGTGCAAAAATAAAAAGCCGGGCTGAAAAGCCCGGCCTGAATACGACGTTTGTGATATTGTTTGTTACTACCGATCTGTTCTGACTTGTCTTCTTTCGTTCTTTTTTCTGTCTCTGCAATCCTTACATCTCTTTGGTTCGTTATCAAAACCCTTTTCCTTGTAGAATTCCTGCTCTCCAACTGTGAACACGAATTCAGATCCGCAATCCTGACATACGAGTGTTTTGTCTTCCATTAGTTCTTATCCTCCATAATGATTAGATGTTTTAATATTTAAAATAGGATAATGGAGTCGACTTCCAAATTGATGATCGGACCATTTGGTATTTTAAATATCACAAGTTAATTATATAGCAGTATAGGCTACTTGTCTAGAATAAAAAGTGAAAATTGTGTATAAATTTTGAAAAATCTTATTATTCTATAATGCGTTCTAACTCAAATCTGCTTTTTTAAACACAAATTTGTTATTTCATAAGGGGAATGATATAATATGAATAATAAGTACGGGAAAAATCATAAGGGGGATGGGGTATGAAGGAATTTTTATTGAAATGGAACTATAAAAAGCATTTGCTTGCGGAAGCACTGTTTTATGGGAGCATCGCAACTCTCGGCAATGCCTTGTTTTTCAAAAAAGGAAAAATCAAAAAGGTGGTGCACAGAAAAAGCAAAAATCCGGGGGCGTTGCTCCGGAGCATGCCGAAAAAACAAAAGACGTTTAATCTTTGCCTTCTCTCTGTTTTTGCTGCAGACCTGACGGCGAGCTATTTTCTGTTAAAACACATTCAAAAGAAATTAGGGTAGGGTGGAATGCTAGGATACATTGTTCCTGACAAACCGGAATTAAAGATCAGAGAATATGAACTGTATTCCGGATATTACTGCGGGATCTGCAAGTCCATCGGAAAAAGGTACGGGCAAGGGGAAAGGCTTGTACTGAACTATGACTCGGTTCTTCTGGCTTTGGTGCTTGCTTCTCTTTCAGACAAAAACGAAGAGGTTTCCCTGC
>Ga0302242_1000629_pt1 | contig 32839 bp, 29 predicted proteins | sample AAG_UR_Lys_MG_FD_193510 | JGI IMG/M metagenome (GOLD analysis project Ga0302242, IMG submission 193510) | Enriched activated sludge microbial communities from anaerobic digester in WTTP, New Holstein, Wisconsin, United States - AAG_UR_Lys | ecosystem: Engineered > Bioreactor > Anaerobic >...
TGATCGCTTGCGTTGAAATTCTTCGTGCTGTAGATGATCTTCATGCTAATTCCCCCTTCTGCGGCAGTAGAATCTGAAAGTTAATTATACTGACCTATACTACAATTGTTGTGCCATACCTTTATTTTCCCTCGAAAAAAGTTATTCAATCATAATTCAGAAAATAATTATATTGACTTCTTTTTATTCATATGTCCCTCTGCATTTTTCAGCCTTTATTTTTCCCATGCACCCCTTGTTGATACTGTGGATAACTTTGTGCATAATTGAAAACTGAGCCTTTGGGATGTGGAAACTTTTTCTTTGCATGAATATTCATTAATAATTCGTTAACCAATTAACATTCCGAGTAAATTGTTCTTTTTTCAACGTTTATGCAATTGAATTATTATTCTCTTTCTTTTCATATTTTTTTAATGAAGAAAAAAACTTTGATTTTTTTATCCTGTGGACAACTTTAAAGTGAACACGACTTTTACGAGATCGAATCATGAAATCGCCCGGCTGACCTGGTCTTTGCCCCCACATATGCCTGCCGGTTTTCATTCTTCCCGAAGGAGGCCAACAGGGCTTACATCTAGCTGCGCCATGATCACTGCTGCTTTCTGCAGACAGCTTACGTGGGTCCTTTTGCCCGCAACTGGCCTGGACTCTCAACCACAGACCCGGGCGATTTCATCATTCGATTTTCAAAGGTCTATCCATTCCTGCCGCAAAGGTCAGAACGAATACCCGTGCCGCTCCGGCTGCCAAAAGCACTTCCGAGCAGGCAGATGCCGTGCTTCCCGTAGTATAGACATCGTCCACCAGAACTACGGTTTTCCCTGAAATAAGCTGTGCCTTGTCCGGTTCCACCGAAAACACGCCCCGCACATTTTCCCAGCGTTCCAAAGGTCCCAGGGAACTCATGGCCTCAGTGTCCTTTGTTCTTTTCAGTAATTGGGAGCAAAATGGCTTCCCCCTCCTGCGGGCGATCTCTCCGGCCAGAAGCCCTGCCTGGTTGTATCCCCTCCGGCACTCTTTTTTGCGGTTCATGGGAACAGCAGCCACAAGGTCTTCTTCCACCCCGGATGCAGCCAGCCGTTCTGTCATCAGCCAGGCAAGGGGTCTTGCAAGATAGGATTTTCCTCCGTACTTCAGACTGTGGATCAGGGATCTTTCCAAATGCCCATAACGAACACAAGTGTAGCCCCCGTCAAAAGTTCTTTTCTCAGAAAGACAATCCTGGCATAAGGTTTCCGAACTTTCAGGAAGAAGAGGCTTGCCGCATTTTTGGCAAAATCCCCCATCGACCCAGGATAAGGTTCGCACGCATGTGTAACAGAGAGAATACCGGGTCCTGGGATCTATGGGTTTTCCGCAACAGATACAATAAATACCTTCAGGAAAAACAAAGCCCAGCAGATATTTCCAAAAGGCACCAGCTCCTCCCTTAAAATTCCATGTCATTCCAAAAATCCTCTGAGCCTGGCCGCCAGACCGGAGTACCTTTCGATGATGCGATTATTATCGATCATTCCGTGCATCTTATCTTCGGAGCCCACCAGAATCACCGCCTCTTTGGCTCTGGTGACCGCAGTATACAGCAGATTGCGTGTGGCCAGTACCGGAGGAAACCAGGAAACCGGCATGATCACCAGAGGAAACTCGCTTCCCTGGCTTTTGTGAACAGTGACAGCATAGGCAAGTTCCAATTCATCCAGTTGGGAAAACTCATAACGCACATAACGGGTATCGTCAAAGGCCACCGTCATTTCATTGAATTCCGTATCTATGGTTTCGATAAAACCGCAGTCTCCGTTGAACACTCCCGTGCCTTCGCTGAAATCATCGGTTTTTTTCCACTCCATCTGGTAATTATTTCGGATTTGCATCACTTTGTCCCCCACGCGGAAGATCCGGTCGCCGATTTTTTTCTCACTGCGGCCTGCTCCGGGAGGATTCAGGATTTGCTGCAATTCCCGGTTCATGTTGAGGGAACCCAGGATGCCCTTTCTCACAGGTGTAAGGATCTGTACGTCCCGCAAAGGGTCACAGCCTTCAAAATATGCCGGAAGGCGTCTGGCGCAAAGGTCTATAATGGTGGCCAGCATATCCTTTTCCGTCTTTCGGCGCAACAGGAAAAAATCCTTGTCCTTCTCGTTGCAGTCCGGATATTCTCCCTTATTGATCTTGTGGGCGTTTACTACAATGAGACTTTCTCCCGCCTGGCGAAAAATCTCATTGAGTTTTACCGCAGGAAGCGCTTCACTTGCCAGCATATCCCGAAGGACATTTCCGGCTCCCACCGAAGGGAGCTGGTCGGAATCTCCCACAAGGATCAACCTGGTCCCGGAACGAATGGCATCTGTCAGGCCCTTCATCAGAAGGATGTCTATCATAGAGGCCTCGTCGATGATCACAGCGTCATAATCCAGCGGTTCCTCTTCATTCTTTCCAAAGCGCATATTATCTTCCCCTTCGGAATAATAGTATTCCAAAAGGCGGTGGATGGTGGAAGCCCCATGACCGGAGGTTTCGGTGATGCGTTTTGCCGCCCTGCCCGTAGGCGCTGCAATGGCCGTTTTGAAACCGCTGTGCAAAAACACATCCATGATGGTGTTGATAATGGTGGTCTTTCCAGTCCCCGGTCCTCCGGTGATCACCGTCACCCCGTTTCCCAGAGACGCTTTTACTGCTTTTCTCTGATTTTCAGACAGTTTGATCCCGCTCCGGTTTTCCGTCAGATCGATGAGACGGTCCACATCGGCACTAACGGGTTTTAGCAGGGCATGTTCCAGCTCTATGAGCTTCTTCGTGACTCTCTGTTCAGCGATGTAAAATGCCATGGGATAAACCACGGAGCGTCCTTCCAGGGACTCCACCCGAAGATCTCCTTCGAAGGCCATTTCCACGAGGTTTTCGTGAACTTCTTCCGAGCTGATATCCATCAGTTCCGCTGCGTTTTCACAAAACAGCTTTAGCGGAACAAAAGTGTGTCCCTCGTTGCCGAAAGCCCACAAGGCATAGCGGATCCCACTGCGGACCCGGTAGATGCTGCGGGGATCCATTCCCATTTTTTCCGCAATGGCATCGGCTTTCCGAAAACCGATGCCAAACACATCGTCCACGAGTTGATAGGGATTTTCTTCGATGGCTTTTATGGTGTCAGCGCCATAAACCTTATAGAGCTTCATAGCATATCCGGTGGAGATGCCATATTGCTGAAAATACAAAACGATCCCGGCAAACTCCCGATGGCCCCGAAAAGCCTCTGCCACGGTGGCTGCCTTGACTTTTCCTATGCCATCGATCTCCGACAAGCGTTCCGGTTCTTCCTCGATGATGCGCAGGGCATCCACCCCGAAGCGATGAACGATAGCCGAAGCCGTTTTGGGTCCGATCCCCTTAAGAACGCCGGAAGCCAGAAAACCTTCAATACCGTCCAGGCTGGTGGGGAGCTCTTCCCGATAAGATTGAAAGGCAAACTGTTCCCCATAAGAAGGATGATTTTTGATCATGCCTTTAAAGACAAAAGTCCTCCCTTTGTCCGGAGAGGGAAGATGACCCACAGCCGTAAAGGGCTCTCCGCCGCCTTCACTTTCGATAAGGGCAATGGTATATCCATTTTCCTTGTTATGATAAATGAGCTCCGAAAGGATCCCTCTTCTTTCTTCCATTGTTACCGCCTGTTTTTGTCATTCCCAAAGAATCTTTCCCGCCATGTGGGGGGAGTAGGAAGGATGGATTTTATGAGTTTTTCTTTTTCATTGTTCTTCGGATCCCTGTGCACCTTTTTCAGAAGCCGATCCAGCAGTTCGCCGATTTCTCTTCCCTCCGGGAATCCCGCCGCCAAAAGGTCTTCCCCGTTGACCGCCAGATCCTGCAAAAACACCGGTTCTCCGCTCTCCAAAATATCTGACAACAACTGTAGGCGGCTCTCCGCAAGGGGATTGGCTTCGCCGAATACATTTACATATTCTTCCATTATTTTTCGAACCTCTTCTGCCTCCTTTCTACCGAGAGGAGACGCCAGAGTCTTAATTTCCTCCCGGTCCTCCGCAAGAAGGAGTTCCCGAAGGATCCCGATATCCCTGGCCAGGCGTTTGAGGCTTTCCCCTTCGATTCCCAGCCTCTTAGCGGCCTGAAGAGCTTTATGTTTTTCAATACAGCAAAAAAACATGGTCCTGCGGACCTCCGGCAGAGCATTTGCCCGGTCAAGATTTTTCATCAGAACCGCAAAGTTCTGCTCTTCTCTTTCTCCCTTAGGTGGATAGTCATCCCCCAGCAGGAAAGGCATCACACCGGCTGCCACGCACATGCGCAGGGCTTTTCCCGCATAAGACCCAACAAGAAGTCTGTCAAACTCTTCCCGCTTTCTTTCCACGCTGATATGCTTCAGAAGACCCACGGTTTTTTGCATAGAGGTGAACGTCTCCAGAGCGATATCAAAGCCCAACTGGGCACAAAAACGAAGGGCCCGTAAAATGCGCAGGGGGTCTTCCACAAACCGGTCTTCCGACTTGCCAATGGCCCTCACCATGCGGGCCGTGATGTCTCTTTGCCCGTCAAAGGGATCGATCAATCCCTCCTCCGGAGAATAGGCAATGCCGTTCATGGTAAAATCCCGCCGGGCCAGGTCTTCCTCTATATTATCTGTCAAAATGACTTCATCCGGTCGACGGTGATCCGAGTACCTGCCGTCAATGCGCATGGATGCGATATCCACGGCGATTCCGTCTCTTTCCACCCGGAGAACCCCGTATTTTTCACCGATAAGACGGCTTTCCGGAAAAACCCCGGAAAGTTTTGAAACCTCCGCTGCCGCCGCCACATCCCAGTCTTTTGGAGCTTTTCCCAAAAGCATGTCCCGCACTCCGCCACCCACGACAAAAGAATGAATGCCTTCTCTTTTCAATTCCTCTAAAACAGCAAGGACTCCCTTGGGCGGAGTGATGCTCATATGGCTTACTCCCCTTTCACCTTGTACAATCTCCGGTTTTCCAAAGTCCATACTTTTTCTGAAAAGCCCCCCGCTTCCGTTCCGAAAAGAGCTTCTTCCATGTCGTACATCCGGGCATCCACAATGTCAAGATAGTGCAGAATCTCCGCTTCCGGGAAAAGGGGGCGCTTTGGGCTGCCGAACTCCGGTTCATAGTGATGGCTTAGAATCATGTGCTCCAGCATCACGGTTTTTTCATAACCAATGCCGATCTCTCCGGCCAAACGGTCGATGGTCTTTACTCCCTGTACCAGATGGCCTAAAAGATTTCCCTCAAAAGAATACCCCGTGGCGATCCCGTTCTCATCAGATTCGATCTCTGTCATTTTTTCCATGTCGTGAATAATGACACCTGTGACCACCAGATCGCGGTTGAGATTTTTGTAGACCTGGCAATAATGTTCCCCCATCATGATCATTCTCTTCATATGGTAAAGAAGCCCTGCCATTTCGGCATGGTGATTTTTTACCGCTGCCGGATAATAGAGAAGTTTTGTGCGGTTATCCGTGAGTACCCGCTGACTCAGGGTTTTCAGCTCCTGGTCCTGCATAACCTCCACTGCCTTTTCGATATAATCCAGCATATCCTGAGGTTTTTCCGGCGCAGCCTTGATATAATCCTGTATCTCGATTTCGTCCTGCTCCACAGCCTTCCGGATTTTCATGACCTTGAGCTGTTTCATGCCGTTCCACTCTGTGACCTGGGCCTTAAGTTTGACGATATCTCCGGCCTTGATTTCGTTGAGGGAAGGCAGTTCCGTATCCGCCACATCCCATTTTTTGCCCGTAATCTCTCCGCTGCTGTCTCCCAGCAACAAATCAAGATATTGTTTTTTGTTGGATCCGATTTTTATATAAATGGCTTTGACCATAAAAAAATCCTGGATTTCATCCTCTGTGGAGAGCAAGCTGATGTAGTTTTCTTTCATTAATGATTCCTCCCAATCCTGCTTCCACTTTTCTCCGGGAAAACAGTTATGTTTATTATACCATAAAACAACTTAAGGGTTCTGTTCGAAATTTTCCTGCGCAGCACAAAGAATATACCTTTCCTTAAAATTTGTCAATATTTTACTTTTCCAACTTTTGTTCACGCACCGGTTATTGACATATGACGATAACAGGATTAGAATAAACCCTAACAAATCACTTTTTTTGACAAGGAGATCCATCTATGATTTTAGAACAGGTTTATGAAACAGCAAAAAAAACCTTGGACGGAAAAACCATATGCGATGTCAGAGTCGGTCTGGGGTTAATGGCGGTAGAAATCGATAATGATCTGGTAGGTGTCACATATGTCCTCCGCAACGAGATAGGACACTCCTGCGGATTGCTTCCCCAAGCCGGAAGCCTGCTGGGTATGAAAGCAACAGAAGTCGCACAATGGGCGATCGATGGGAAAAACCCCCTTCGAAATGCCATGGGCCTGGCTGTTTTGAATGCAGCAGCAGATTTTGAGAACCTGCAGCAGATTCATCCTTCACAAGACGCAGATGCTGTTTTTTCGATAGAGATCCGGGAGTCGGACAGCATCGGGATCATCGGCCACATCGGCCCCGTCATCAACAGACTTTCCAACAAAAATAACCCTCTTTTCATCTTTGAGCGAGATGCAGCCAAAGAAACTCCCGGCGTGTATCCGGAAAGTGCGCAGCCTGATCTTCTGCCCAAATGCCAGGTCATTTTCGTTACAAGTTCCACACTGATCAATGGCACCTTAGAATCGTTGTTGCCGCATTGCTCCAATGCCAGAGAGATTGTAATGGTAGGATCAAGCACGCCACTTTATCCGGAAGCCTTCCGGAACAGCGGGGTAACCGTCCTGTCCGGGACGAGATGGCTTCCCAGTGAAAAAAACGCTATCCTCGCAGGAATCAGCCAGTGCGCAGGAATCAAACAGCTAATGCCCTACGGGCAAAAAATATCCACCCGGGTCCCTGACAGATAAACTCCCCCAGCTATGAAAAATGGCATCTTTCGCCACAAAAAGGGCCGTCTCTATGATTCATTCATCATTTTGAGACAGCCCTTTTATATTATCTCAGATTTACTGAAATCAAATCTCCAAACCTTCGTTCAAATGAACACAATTGGTAGCAATGGCGTTCATTGCCGCTGCGTTGATGGGATAAGCGATGGGAGACGCAGAAATCAAAGGATGGGTAGCTACCTGGAAAGTATTCAACTCTGTAGCCGTAATGCCTTTTTGAATGGCCAGGCTCAATATATTGATCATTTCCCCTACAGAATCTCCACCGGAAATTTGCGCTCCCAAAATGATCCCGGAGCATTTTGAGAACATTAACTTGATATTGACTTTTTGGGTTCCGGGTAAGGATCCGGGATGTCGGTCCATAGTTGCGAACTCCCCAATCATGATTTGAAAACCTTCCTGATTGGCTCTTGCTTCTGTAATACCTGCCGCAGCATATGTCCTCCCAAAAATCTTTGTAGAAAACGCACTTATCGTTCCCTTATTTGCACGAACAAGGCGTAATTGAAATGCGTTGGACCCGGCGATCTTTGCCTCCATCGCTGCAGTGGAGGCCAATAACACAGGAACATCCTTTCCCGTAAAAAAACATTTCTTTTCCGCACAGTCACCCACGGCAAATATATCAGGATCGCTGGTCCTTGTATACTGATCTACGATGACCGCACCTTTAGAATTCAACTCAAGCCCTGCAGCTTTAGCTAAAGCTGCATTAGGTTTTACACCAAGACCCAAAATGACCAGATCTGCATCAAGGCATTCCCCACTATCCAAATCCAGAGACTCTACTTTTTTCGCACCATTGATTTTCAAAACTTTCGTTTTTGTCAAAAGACGGATTCCATTTTCCTTCATAGCGGCTTCGATCTCGCTTGTATATTTAGAATCAAAAGCCTGCCAAAGGCAAGCATCTGCCAGTTCGATCAACGTTACATTTTTTCCCAGCAGGCGAAGTTGCTCCGCAAATTCAACACCAATAAACCCGCCACCAATAACAGCCACGTTTTGGGCTTCCTGCACTTTCTCAAGCACTTCGTCAAGATAAATCTGATTCTTCAGCACAGGAATGACATTTTCAAGATCATGCCCCGGAATAAACTCCGGCACAAGAGGAAGGGACCCTGTGGCCAAAATCAATTTTTTGTATTCGTAAGTGTCTCCCTTTTTTGTTGTTGCTGTCTTTGCCTTGCGATCAACGGAAACCACTTCATCAATTTCCAAATGGATATTGCTGTCCAGCAACATGGCATCAGGGATCACATTCTTTTCGGTACTGTGCAATGTTCCATAAATATACGGAATACCGCAGGGAACCATGACTTTTTCAGTGTTTCGAATCACTGTGATATCAATATTCCCGTAAGCTTTTCTTGCCGTAGTGGCACTCAAAATGCCTCCGGCACTACCGCCAACGACCAATAAATCTGTCTTTTTCATAACACAATCCTCCTTTTACTCTTACGCTTTACTCTTTCTCTCCTTCTTCAGGAAAAAATTCGTCCACAACCGCCTTTACCATATTTCTTACCCGCTCATCTCTGATGGAATAATAAATATTTGTTCCTTCACGCCTGCCCGTAATGATATCAGCCGCCTTCAACCGGGCCAGGTGCTGCGAAACCGTTGCCTGGGCTTCCCCCAGACAATGTTGCATATCCCCTACGTTCAAATTACTTTTTTCACATAATGTCTTAGCAATACACAATCTTTGAGGATGAGCCAACGCCTTCAGGATCTCGGCCAGCTCCACAAAGGAATCCGGCTCTTCTCTGTAAATATGCTTCATATTTTCCCCACCCCCCTTTTTTTAAATTCAAATATTAATATATATCTATTTTTATATGTATCATAACAGAGAATTATGCTTTTTGCAAGAGAACACGCAAAATTTTTTTGCCATATTTTAAACGATTATTGACATATGACAATAATAAGTTGTAGTATGTTCAAAGTAAACGCCATATGTTGATAATTGAAAAAATCCAGAGAAAGCCCCATGAAAGGAGACTGTACATGCGTGAAGAAACACCCGTCGAAATGAGAGACAAAGCAGGAAATTATTTTAAAGAAGGCTACAACTGCGCCGAAGCAATTTTTTTGGCTTACCGGGAACTGCTGGCGCCGGAGTTAGATCCTTCCATGGTACGTTTGTTTACAGGCTTTGGTGCCGGTCTTGGTGAATCAGGCTGCCTATGTGGAGCCCTTACAGGTTCTATCGCCGCATTGAACATGATCAAAGGACGTTCCACAAACCAGGATCCAAGAGAGGAAGCCTATCAGACTGCCAAAGAATTTACCGACAAATTCACAGAAAAATATGGGGCCACCTGCTGCCGCATTCTCAACCCTTATCCTTTCGAAACAAAAGAGCATCTCGTAAATTGTCTTAAAATCACCGGAAACACCAGCAAAATGCTGATGGAATTCCTGACAGAAAAGAAACTCGTAGAGTGATAAAAATAGCAGCAGACAAGCTTTGCGCCGGCAAAGGGGAATGAAAAAATTGTTCATTCCCCTTTTTTCTGTTATACTTTTTTCGTATATGTTCCTGATGTTTTGAGAAAGGAAACGAAGACCGTCATGAAAAAGCTTGGCATTTATATTGTTTGTTTTATTTTGGTGCTTTCCTCCGGATTTACCAGCATCGCCTGGGGAGCCGAAACAGTGACATCCACTACCGGCAAAATCGGCGGACGCACTTTCCAGCTTGTCTATATCAGTCCCAAATCCGGCATTACCAGCCAGGTCGCCCTGGCAAGCAACAGCGTTGTCTCTGACAAGACAACGAAAGCCATCATAGACACCGCCGCATCGACTTCCGGCAAAAAAGTCCTTGCCGCTGTCAACGGCGGTTATTTCAACGCCTATTATGTCGCTTCAAAGGGCATCAGTTACCCTTCCAACTGTCCCCGGGTCTATGCCACAATCATACAAAACGGAAAGCTGATCAACGGCGGCGGCACCAAGCAGGTAGCTACCCTGGGTTTTGACCCTTCCGGTGTCCCCCTCATTGATTGGGTATCTTTTTCGCCGAAGGTAACCTTTCGCAATTCTGTCACAGTCACCCCCTGGGGGCTCAACAGCTATTTTTCGGATGCTGGGGCCATCATGCAGTTTACGGATGAAATGACCCTTCCTGTCACAACGGATTCCTCTTCCAAAATCATTTACGTGAAGAATGGAGCGGTAACCGATATTGCGGATGGCGGACATTTTAACGTGGCCGCCGGCCAGGATGTTTTTGTATACAACTCAGGAGCCATCGCCAACGCCCAGCAGTGGGAATCCTTTCCCGCCGTTGGAGATACGGTTGATTTTGATATTATGGCAAGTCCAAAAGACACAAACTTCACTGAGCAATGGAACAGCATTTCCCAGGCAGTCAGCGTAGGTCCCATGATTCTTCAGGACGGAGTAAGTGTAGCCGGAACAGATGCTGTCACTGAAGCCAAACAGTCTGCAACGGCAGTGAACCAAAAAAGCTTTGCCGCTGTCATGAAGGACGGTCGTCTGCTTTTAGGCAGCGGAACAGGCTGTTATAACGACATTGCATCCTACCTTGCCGGCATCGGAGCCGTCGATGCCATGAGCCTTGATGGCGGAGCCTCCAGCATGCTGTACACCGGCGCAAAAGGATTCCTGCAAAAGGCGGGACGCAACCTGTCCAACATTCTTGTCTTCCTTTCCGCACCTGCGGCAAACCCTGGCATTACGGCCCAACCCACTCCAGGAACCGTTTTTGTGGACGGCAAAGCCATTTCCTTTGAATCTTACAACATCGGAGGCAGCAATTACTTCAAGCTTCGGGATCTGGCTATGGCCTTCAAGGATTCCGATAAAAAATTTGAAGTAAGCTGGGACAGCAAAGCAAAAAGTATTGCGCTTCTTTCCGGAGCAGCCTACACAGTAGCAGGAGGAGAATTGCTCCCCGGAAATGGTGCCGTTAAAAGCGCTGTTCTTTCCTCTTCTTCACTTTCCAAAGACGGGAGTTCCCTAAAGCTGACGGCCTATACTATCAACGGCAATACCTATTTTAAACTTCGTGACATCGCAAAAGCGTTTAATATTAAGGTCGATTGGAACGACATCCAAAAGGCCATCGAAATCCAGACTGCCGGTTCTTACACCGACTGATTTTTTCAACAGCAGAAAGGAGAAAACAAAATGAAACATTCTGTATCCAAGCTGTTTTTTGGGCTTTTTCTCAGTGCAAGCCTTGTTCTGCTCCCCATTCCCTGCTTTGCCGAGAACAATTACACGCAACAAGCCCAGCAGCTTCACGATTTGGGCCTCTACAGCGGAATCAGTACTGACACTTTTGATCCCGATCTTAGTTCTGCCCTGAACCGTGAGACAGGCATCGTCATGCTGCTGCGCTTATTCGGTTTGGAAGGCGCCGCAAATGCCATGACGGAAAGCGAAGTAAACGAGGCGCTTAGCCGCTTTTCCGATGCTGGCTCCATTTCGTCCTGGGCAAAACAGGCTGTGGCTTACGCCGCCGCCAACGGGCTGATAGCAGGTACTACCACTACCACATTTTCCCCGAAGAATTCTCTCAACGGAAAAGCTTATTGCACTTTGATTCTTCGCCAGTTGGGTTATGAGGTTCTACCCCAGGATTACCCCAATTCCCCCCTGCTTCTTGCAGAAAATGGAGGTCTGGCCCCTTCCGAAGCAAACCGCCTTCTTTCCGGCAATCCCCTGATAAAAGACGATATGGAAACGAACTGGTCATTGCCAATGAAATAAATTACTATGCCTATCAGCTGTTGCTTTCCGGGAAAACAGGAACATCCACTGTTTCGATCAGCATTTTGCCGACTCCACTATTTAATGGGGCCACAAAGGAATTTATTTTTACAATCAATTAATGAATCAACATTGAAGGATCACATCTCACTGCACTATGGAGGATACACATGAAAAGTCTTGGTCTTATAGGGTCTGCCGGAGTTTCACCGGTTCTTAAAGTAGGTAACACAAAATACAATGCACTGGAAATCGTTCGCTGCGCAAAGGCAGCTCACGGCCAAGGGGCCGGTATCATCGTCTTCCCTGAATTATCCCTGACAGGAGCAACCTGCGGAGACTTGTTTTTTCAGGACAGTCTTTATCAGGCTCAGCTTTCCGCTTTGAAGGAGATTTTACTGGCCACCGCCGATTTAGACAGTCTTATTGTATTAGGCATGTATTACAGGCTGGAAAATCGTCTGTTCAACTGCGGGGCAGTGATGCAAAAGGGCGCTTTGCTGGGGATCGTCCCCAAGCTCTTTCCCGAAGACAGCGCCGATTCTTCCGAAACCCGCTGGTTTGCCCCCGGCAACGTGACCATCGGCAGTTGGGGCAGCGTTACCCTCTTCGGTGAAGAAGTGCCCTTCGGCAATCTTCTCTTCATGGATGCGAACAACGAAGTTGGTGTAGGTGTGGAAATCGGAGGTGATTTTTCCCTTCCCGTTTCTGCCGGCGCTCACCTTTGTCTGGCCGGGGCTCACATCATTTGCAATCCCACCGCTTCTCCCGAACTTATGGGTGCCCACCGCGAGCGACAGCTTGCCGTAATGCAGGAAAGCAAAAAGAGTGTCTGCGGTTATGTGATGGCTTCCTGTGGGCTTCATGAATCTACAGGACAAAGCGTATACAGCGGTCACTGCCTTGTGGCCGAAAACGGCTCCCTTCTCGGGGAGACCCATTCCTTCTGCTTCCAGAACAATGTGGCCCTCAGCGAAATCGATGTGGCCGCCCTGCGCTACCGCAGGACAAAGGCTGCCGGATTTCAGCGCTGCGCCGCAGCTTACAGCCACCCGGAATATTATCTCACCGTGCCCATGGCTCCTCTGCCGGTAAAAACCACAGCCGAAAATCTGAAAAGAAACTATTCCCAGACCCCTTATCTGCCGGAACATCCCGTCCTGGCGGAGGAATATTGCGCTACCGGATTTGGAATCCAGGCAACGGGTCTGGCAAGACGTATGTCCCACACCGGTGCAAGCCGCGTGATTTTAGGTGTTTCAGGGGGACTGGATTCTACCCTTTCCCTCCTTGTGGCGGCAGAAGCCATGCAGCTTTTGGGGCTTCCTGCCTCCAATATCCTTACCGTCACCATGCCGGGCTTTGGGACCTCCGACAACACCTACCAGAACGCCCTGGCCATGATGAACGTCATCGGTGCCGAAACCAGAGAGATCCCTATCCGCGATTCGGTGCTGCAGCACTTCAAAGATATCGGTCACGATCCCGCTGTTCATGATGCTGCTTATGAAAACGCCCAGGCCAGAGAGCGGACCCAGATTCTGATGGATCTGGCCAACAAAGAACACGGCATCCATCTGGGAACAGGAGATCTCTCGGAGGTTTCTCTGGGCTGGAGTACCTATAACGGGGATCATATGTCCATGTACAATGTCAACGGCAGTGTACAGAAGACCATGATCCGCTTTATTCTCAAGTGGTTTATCAAGGAACGCCTTACCGGGGGAGCTTATGGCCCATTCTGCAAGGACGATCTTCTTTTGGCCAAAACCCTCCAGGCAGTCCTGGATACTCCCATTTCGCCAGAGCTCCTTCCCCCCGACGAAAATGGAGATATGACACAAAAAACAGAGGAGGCATTGGGTCCCTATATCCTGCATGACTTTTTCCTGTATCATGCCATCGAGACCGGTATGCCTCCTGCAAAGATCCTGTCCATCGCCTGCGAAGCTTTCCGCAGGGAGTACGAGCCCGCATTCATTAAAGAATGTCTCCACAGATTTTACAAGCGATTTTTCGCCCACCAGTTCAAACGCAACTGCGCTCCCGATGGTCCAAAGGTCGCCTCCCTGGTATTGTCCCCCGCTGCCTTTGTCATGCCCAGCGATGTGGATGGCTCTGCATTTTTAGGGGAATTGTCGGAAGAATAATCTATTTGCAATAGCGTTTTTCCAGATACTTTCTCAGCTTTTTGTTTTCTCTGACGATATGAAAAGCGATTTCAGCATGGCCCGGATAGTATCCCGCTCCCAACACCATGGTCACATATTTTTTGGCGCCTTCTGCGCCCAGGGAAGCTTTTACAAAATCCGTGCTCATGCTGAAGAAATAGATTTTTCCCGTGTCTTTCGTTACAAGAATGGTGGAGAGCTCCGTGTTGTTTACGTTGACCGTGCTCACAGTAAAATCCGCCAGTTCGCCACCCATGGCCTCCTTGTAGCGGTTCAGACATTCCAGGGGTTTTTGGCCGTTGACCTGAAGCACGATATCAGCCAACCCCAGCTCTTTGACCAGTTCACACTGTGCCTGAGAATATTCCATGCAAACGACTTTTCCGTGAGGAGCCACGCGTTTTTTGGCTTCCGCCAGGCATAAAAGTCCGGCCTTTCCGGCGCCCATGACAACGACGGTGTCTCCCGCCTTTACATTCATGGCCACCTGTGCCGGGGCTCCGGCAATATCCATCACTGCCAAACTTAATTCCTGACCCAAATCGTCAGGAATTTTTGTATAAATACCACTTTCAAAGAGTACTGCATCCGCCTTGCAGACCACCTGCTCCGTGTCAAGGTCGATATGGTTGATTTCATAGATTTTGAGAGGTGTAAGGGAAAGAGAAACAAGCGTGGCAATCTTATCGCCAACCTCCACATCGACTTTTCCTAAAAGATCTGCTCCGATCTCCTTTACCCGGCCGATGAGCATTCCCCCGGATTTGGTGACGGGATCCTGGAATTTTCCACGATCTTCTACGATCCTGAGGAATTCAGCCTTGATTTTTTCCAGGTCCTCTCCGCATTTGTCCTTGATGGAATGGACTGCGGTAGATGTGGGCTGCAAAGCAATGACATCAATGAGGATTTCATTTGACCAGATTTCAGGGGTATTGTCGATTTTGTCAGCAGCCTGGGGAAGCAGCCCCTCCGGCATAATGACCCGATGTGTCCCATAGTATTCGCCCGGTCCTTTCATTCCAGTTACCTCCTGTTCCTTTCCTGAAATATGTTTTTATCATTTCCCGGCGGTTGCCAGGAATCGGTCAAAAATATCGGGCCCTGTGACTTCTCTTTGATCAGCATAGATCCCTTTGCACCGCTCATAAAAGGCCTGTTTTTCCTCTTCTGTGCAATAATAAACCGTTGCGCCCTTCTCCACAAAGTTCCCCACATATTCCAACTCCAACTTTCGTTCCATTTCCCGCTGTTTTGCGCAGGCCTGATGCAGCCCCGCCACAAAAATATCCCGAAGATCTGCCGGCATGGATTCCAAAAACTCGGTTGATAGCAAAACAATGTAGGGAGAACTTTGATGCTCCGTCAATGTGATATAAGGGGCATCCTGATAGAGAGAAAAATCATTGAACACCCCAAGAGAATGGGTCAGGCCATCCACAGTCCCGTTCTGCACAGAATGCACCACCTCGCCCCAGGCCATGGGGATGGGATCCGCCCCCAAAGTGCGGAACAGATCCACATTCATCTTTGCCGTGCTTACCCGAAGGCGATAACCCTTCATATCCTCTGCATTATGGTAGATTTTTTTTGTACTGCACAGATTCATCATGCCGTTGTACATGAAATCCAGACAGACATAGCCGCTGCCCTCCAGCATTTCGTTATAGATGCTTAAACCGCCTTTTTCAAAGCTGCCTTCTACCCATTCGTCATAACTATCATATAAAAAAGGAAGATCCAGAATATCCAGCTTAGGACCGACGATCCCCCCAAGGACACTGGAAAGCCCGAAATAAACCTGGTTGGTGCCGAGAAGGACCCCACTGCAAAGCTCCGGGTCGTCTCCGAGAGCCCCTTCCGGATAGAGTTCCACCTCCATCCTTCCTCCGGTCTCTTCCGCAACGTACTCTGCCAGCCATTCCATGGAGAGATTGGTAGAGCGGCTTGCCGTATCCGTATTTCCTACTTTGATGACAATAGGAGGTTCTTCTGTCCCCGTATCATTCGGCCCCTTTCCCCCACAGCCTCCTGACAAAAATGCCAAAACAATCACAAGAACCACAGTCAATGCTTTTTTGTGATACATACCAATACGCCCTCCCATGGAAAATCAACACAATGAATATCCGGCTTGTCTGGACCAAGATAATATACCCCTTTTTTGGGATTTACCCGCATTATTCCTTTTCTTACATCAATTAATTTTTTTGTTTTCTGTTTTGGGTTCTGAGAAAATGCTATAATTGTAAGCAATAGAAAAGCTCTTTCCCTTTGAAGGAATACACCCTGGGAGGAAAACCGATGAAACTTACGGTTCTTTTGGATAACAACACATTTATCGATGAATACTATTATGGAGAACCCGCCGTCAGCTACTATATTGAGGACGAAGGCGAAAAGATCCTTTTTGATGTGGGCTATTCTGATATTCTTTTAAAAAACGCCTCTCTTTTGGGTATTGACCTGAAGGGGATCACCACAGTGGTCCTCTCTCACGGCCACGACGATCACACCCGAGGCCTTATTCCCTTATTGGAGCAGGGATTTTACGGAGAAGTCCGACTCATTGCCCATGAAGATGCGCTGAAAGAAAAACTCCTCGACGGCCTCCCCATCGGTTCCCCTTTCAGTGAAAAGGAGCTATCGAAAAAGTTGCGCCTGGAGTTGACCAAAGGTCCTGTTGACATTACAGAAAACCTGATTTTTCTGGGAGAGATTCCTGAAATAAACTCTTTTGAAACCAGAACCCCTCTGGGGACTGTGAGGAAAGATGACCTGGTCCTTCCCGATCTTCTTTTTGACGACACCGCACTGGTGTATAAAAGCGACAAGGGACTGCTCATCATCACCGGCTGTTCTCACAGCGGGATCTGCAATATCATGGAATACGCAAAGACCGTTTGCGGCGATGAAAGGATCCTGGGCGCCATCGGAGGGTTCCACCTTTTCGGCGTGACTCCCCGTCTGGAACAGACCATTCAGTACTTTAAAGACAACAACATCTCACTGCTGTACCCCTGCCACTGCGTGGACTTTCCGGCAAAAGCGGAGATCCACAAAACCATTCCTCTTCGGGAAGTGGGAGTAGGTCTGGTTTTGGATCAGACAAATATGTACTGAACCAGCAGCATGTAAACCAGAGTACCTCCGCCAATGGATACCAGCACATTGCTTTTCCAAAGATGCACCAGTACGATGCAAAGGATGGCGATAAGCTCCGGAAGGCCATGGGGAGATGCCGTCAGGGAGACTCCCTTCAGGCAGAATACCACAAGAAGCCCGATGACAGCATAGGGCAGCGCCTTTCCCAGATACAACACATAGGAGGGCGTTTTTTTATGGGGTGGAAAAAGCAGAAATGGGAGGAACCTTGTAGCTACAGTTCCCAGAATCAGGGCGCCGATGGTGATCAGCAACTGGGGAGTCGTTAATGTAAGATTCATACTTTTGCCCTCCCTTCGATACGGCCGCGAAGAAGGGTCAGAAGGGCCAGGATCAGAAGCATAGCCGGGATCATAAAATTCGTGGGACCAAAAATCACCAGGCATAACGCCGTGGCTCCCAGGCCGATCAAAGCCGGAATGTGATTTTTTGTGCCTCGCCACTGCTCGGTGAGGATCACCACAAAAAGAGCGGTCAGTACAAAATCAAGCCCCTTGGTGTTAAAGTCGAGAAGGGCTCCGATAAGGGCCCCCAAGCCGGAACCGGTGATCCAATAGCTGTGATCCAGTGCCGTTACAAAAAACTGAAACCACTTGCGGTTGATGCCTTCCGGAGGTTCTGTGGTGCTCAGAAGGGAAAAAGTCTCATCCGTCAAACCGAAAATAAGGTAGGGTTTGAGACGTCCTGCCCCCTTAAACCGCTCCAGCATGGCAATGCCATAAAACAAATGCCGAGCATTGACAAGCACCGTCAAAAGAAGGGCGTAAAGGGGATTGAACGCTGAGGTCAGAAGGGTGATAGCAATATACTGTATGGACCCCGCAAAAATCGAGGCGCTCATCAAAACAGTCCAGCCAAAGCCGTAGCCAATGGTACTCATAAGGACCCCAAACCCGATCCCCAAAAACAGGTATCCCGTCAACACCGGTATGGTAAGAGGAAATGCCGCTTTTAAGGCTTTTCGCCGCATCCCTTTTTCGTTTTCTGTCTTGTTTTCGCTTTTCATATATGCACCTTCAATTCCCGTATTCTGCGATAAAGACTGGATTCGCTCATGCCCAGCATTTCTGCCGCCATTCTTTTTCCTTCTCTTTTTTTTGCCAGATCTCCCAACCCGTCCAGGCAGGATTGGATCAAAGCCCTCTGAAATTGCTCTGTCTGCTCTCTCATGTCTCCGGAAAAATCTGCTTTTCCGAAAAAGTTTGCGCCATTGCTCATGCCCTTTTTGGTCAGGCGGGGAGGAAGATTGGAGAGTCGAATCTCCTTTGTTTCTTCCATGTTGACAGCATACTCCACCACATTTTCCAGTTCCCTCACATTGCCAGGCCAGGAATAGGCGAGGAGCACCGCCAGTGCTTCTTCCGAAAACTCTTCCAGATCCTTTTGGAGGAGCTTTTTGAAATTTTCCAGAGCTCTGTTCAAAAGTAGCGGGATATCCTCCCGGCGTTCCCGCAGGGGCGGTATCTCCAAAGGGATCACATTCAGGCGAAAATACAGGTCTTCCCGAAAAAGTTTATGCTCAATGAGTTCTTCCAGATTTCTGTTGGTGGCAGCGATGATGCGGATATCCACGGGGACAGCCTGCAGCCCCCCTACTCGATAAAGCTTTCTGCTTTGAATGGCATCCAGCAATTTTACCTGAAGGTGAAGGGGCAGATCTCCGATTTCATCCAAAAACAGAGTGCCTCCGTCTGCCAGCTCGAACTTGCCGGGCTTTCCGCTGCGGCTAGCCCCCGTAAAGGCTCCGGGTTCATATCCGAAAAGCTCGCTTTCCAAAAGCATTTCAGGGATAGATCCGCAATTAAGTGAAACAAAGGGCCCGTTCCTTCTTGCGCTTTCAAAATGTATGGCTCGGGCCAAAAGCCCTTTGCCGCAACCGCTTTCCCCGGTGATCAATATGGTGGAGTCGCTCTCTGCCACCTGCATTGCACGTTTTTTTACCAGGTTGATCTTGTGGCTTATTCCCACGATATTTTCAAAACTGCTGCTTCCTTCCTGCAGAGACAAGAGAGAATCCAGCTTTTCCTTGAGTTGGTTCCGGTTCCGGGTCATTGCCAGTTTGCTGGCAATGAGGTCTGCCATGCGGCTGAGAAAAACCACATAGGTGTTTGTTTTTTCCAGAATCTTTCTCCGTTGAGCCTCGTCAAAGGCCACCAGCCCCACCAACCCTAAAACGCTACCCTCCAGCCGGATAGGACAGCAGATCTCCGCCAGTTCTCCCTCCATGGCATCGTAAGTCGTATCTGTCTGGGCATCTGTGCAAATGTAATTCTCTCCGGTACGAAGCAGACGGGCATAGATCAGATCAGAAGACAGGTCTCCCTTTTCTTCAAAACTGCCGATCTTGGGAAAATATCTGCCTGTGCCTCCAATGATCTGCAGACTTTCATCAACGATCTCCGTCTCGATTTCCAAGGCCGCAGTAATGGCTTCTGCGACCTGCTGTATGGTTTCTTTTATGTCAATGAGTTTCAATCAGGCATCCTCCCGCAAATCCCCTTTTCTTTTTTAACTTACAATATAACTCTATTGGAGAACATTGTCAATTTGAATTCCCTTGGGAAAGGGTCCAAAAAATACAAACAGAGGATCCCGCACCTGTTCCTGTTTCCCCCCATGGATCCATGCGTGCGATTTCCTCTGTCTGACGCTGCTTCAACTGTCTATTCAGTTTTTCCTTATTTGCTTACTTGCACCAGTTCTGCCAGGCAATCATCCCATCCCTGGATCAACCGGTCCACATCCTCATTGGTGGCGCAGGGCGGCACCAGCATCATGTTGTGGAAAGGCGTGATGATAAGCCCCCGGTTGGAAAGATATACATGGGTGTAATACATCAGCTGCCAGTCAAAGTGATTTTTCGCTTCTGTCCCACTTTGCGGCAAAGTGGGCATAAACTGCAGTTCGCATCTTGCACCGCTTCTGGTGATGCTCCACTGAACCCCATGCTTTCTGAGAACTTCTTCCAATCCCTTAGCCAGCCTGTCCAGGCCAGCAAACATCTTTTCAAAAGCCTCTTCCGTTGCCACCTGTGACAACTGTGCTCTCATTGCAGCAATAGCAAAGGCGTTGGCGGATAAGGTGCCCCCGATTCCCATGGGATCAGACACCCCCTTCTGCCCGTAGGAAGCATTGATCTTGTCTGCGATTTCCTTTGTAAATCCATAAGCGGCAATGGGAACTCCCCCCGCAATGGATTTTCCTATGGTCACAAAATCCGGCTTTAACCCGTGAGCTCGGGTATATCCACCGTACCCTTCCGAGAAGGTATGGGTTTCGTCGATGATCATGTAGGTTTCCGTCTCCGTGCAAAGCTCCCGAACCTTTTCCAGGTAACCCGGGGCCGGAAGTACCATCCCGCAGTTGGTCATCACCGGCTCCAGCAGAATGGCTGCGCAGTCCCTTTTTTTCAGAGCATTTTCCAGCGCCTCAAAATCGTTGAATTCAATCACCACGGATAGCTGATCCTTAGGCAGTCCGGGATTCATGTCGTAGTCGGAACGCAACTTCAGCTTTCCATCCGCCCCGATATGTGGAAGAGTCTCATCCAGGCTCCCATGGTAACTCTCATTCATAGACAGAATCTTGGGCCTGCCCGTCAAGGCACGACAATTCCTGATCACATAGCGATTGGCTTCTGTGGCAGTCATGGCGATTTGCCAATACGGCAGTCCAAATCTTTTGCCCATTTCCTTGCCGATCTCTAAAGAATCCAGAGTCGGCATCATAGCCGTGATCCCTTTATCAGCCTGTTCTCTGATGGCAGCCACTGTAGCATCGGGAGAATGGCCGAACATGGCCCCGGTGTCCCCCAGACAAAAATCAATGTATTCATTCCCGTCAATGTCTACCAGCTCGTTTCCTTTTGCGCTGGCCAGGAAAATCGGATGATCTGTTCCCCAGTCACCCATCCAGGGCATAGGAACGCCATTCAGCAGATTTTCGTGAGCCTGTTCAAAAGCTTCTCTGCTCTTTTTTGTCTTATTGTAAAAAATCTCGTCTTCTCTTGCCCTTAATTTGGCAAGAGCTTCGTCATTTACGATTCTGTATGGACTTTTTAAATCGGTAATCATTTTTCTCCCTCATTCCTTCAGTCTGCCTTTTAACACAAATGGCCGGAAAACTTATATACTGATAATATATATGAGCAATTACCGTGCCAAAAATATTTTTGCTCCGCTCTTTCCCTCTCCATTTTTTCGTGCAGCCCTAAGTCCTTTTGATTTCAATGCTTTTTTCTTTTTCAGCAGAAACAGTCTTAAAGATAGGTTCCCTTTTGGGGTCGTTAATATTATTATATTTAATAATATTATTGAATTTAATAATATTATGCATCGTTTTTTTGTTTTACTCCCGATAATAGGTGTATAATATATACAAAGCAAACAAGGAGGTGGTGCCTATGGAAATTTCGAATAGTATCGCCGCACTCAGCGTAAGTATGAGTGCAGCCAAAGTCCAGCAGCAAGCCAGCCTTTCCGTTATGAAAAAAGCGATGGATACCCAGGAGACAGCCGCAGCCAATACAATCGAGCTCTTGCAAACTGCAGTTCCGCCCCAGGGCAAAATGGACATCAGCGTGTAGTGTGAAGGAAAACAGCTTTCTGCAAGGACTTGCAGTGAAAATTTCATATGGAACACAAAACCCGGTCCAGTCTAATGCTGAACCGGGCTTTTCTTTTCGGAAAAGATCCGTTTTAGAGGCATTCTTTCATTTTTCCAATAACAAAGTCAATGTCTTCTCTTGTAACATCCAGATTCGTCACGAACCGCCACTCGTCGTTTTCAATGCCGCAGATTTTGATCCCGTTTTTCAATAAATGCGATACCAGCTTATCTTCGGGGATCACATCCTCGCACATTTCAAAAAAGACCATGTTGATATCCCGGCGATCGTCCTTTACCTCCACGCCTGGGATCCGTGAAAGCTGCTCTGCCAGATAGGCTGCATTTTGATGGTCTTCTGCAAGACGGGCGGTCATCTTCTCAAGGGCAATGAGTCCTGCTGCCGCAAGGATCCCGGCCTGGCGCATTCCGCCGCCCATGAGTTTGCGGTTCTTCCTGGCCCGGGCGATGAAGTCCTTCGTCCCTGCCACCAGGGAGCCCACCGGGGCCGCCAGTCCTTTGGAAAGGCAGAACATCACCGAATCTGCACAGGCTGCGATTTCGCAAGCGTCTACCCCCAGTGCAACAGCGGCGTTAAACAACCTGGCTCCGTCCATGTGCACGGGGATCCCATGTTCCTCCGCCAGTTCTTTGATCATGGTAAGATTGTCAAGAGGGATAGCCGTCCCCATGCCATGTGCATTCTCTACACAAATCAGGCCGGTATCCGGATAATGGATATCCTGCCCCCTAATAGCACATTCAATGTCTGCAGGGACCAACATCCCGTTCATGGTGTCCAATGTCCTGAGCTGCACTCCTGCGATCACAGCCGTTCCGCCGACTTCGTGAAGCACGATATGGCAGTCTTTTCCGAGAATCACCTCGTCCCCCCTTTTGGTATGAGTGAGAACGCAAAGCTGGTTGCCAAAGGTACCGCTGGGAACAAACAAAGCCGCTTCTTTCCCCACCATTTGTGCCGCCAACGCTTCCAGGCGGTTTATGGTGGGATCGTCTCCGTAAACATCATCTCCCACAGGGGCTTCGGACATCGCCTTTCGCATTTCCTGCGTGGGCATAGTCACCGTATCGCTTCTTAAATCAATGTATCTCATAACTACCTCCCGTTTTTCATTTCAGCTAAAACCCGCAAAAGATCACTTAATATGCCGTATCCCGTCTGCTCGATCTCCGGTATGTGCTCCACAATGGAAATGGTCCCCATTAAATCCGTGGTAAGAGAAAGAACGGAAGAAGTCTCCTCCATGCAGGAGAAAATGTGGCTGCGGGGAATTTCTTCCGGTGCGACACGCCCCTTTGCCATTCCATTTTCCCAATGCCCCCGGCAAACCAGTTTTATAGTGTTGCCGCGAGACTCTGCTTCTTTCAAATCTTCTCCGGTAATTCCACCGATGCCGGTGCGATCAATTTCAGGAGGGGTAATGTCCGCATCCATAAGGGCATTCATCAGGGCTGCCGTTTTTGCCGCCGCATCCCATCCGTCAATGTCTACGGACGGGTCCGCTTCTACAAACCCCCTCTCTTTGCCTTCCCGGAGAATGGAATCCCAGTCCCGCCCCCGTGACAGACCACCTAACACAAAATTCGTTGTGGAATTCAGGATCCCCTCTATTTTCGTCACCCGACAAAGCCGAAGTGTCTGCTCTGCCAGATTGAAAACAGGAGTCCCGTCCATAACCGTGGTCTCGTAATAAAACAAAGCATTCTGCTGTTGCGCCAGTTCCCGGAGCTCCCGGCAGGCCCAGGCGATGGGCCCTTTGTTGGCAGTGATCACATGCTTGCCCCGGAGTAACCCGGCACGCACATGATCAATGGCAGGCCGCCCCGAAAAGATCTCAAGGGGAGTCATTTCAATGAGGACATCATAATCCTCTGTTTTTGCGTACTCCAAAGAATCAATAGTTTTTAAGGTATCATTCAGCCGGCCTTTTAGCCGTATGTCTTCGCATGCTTTTTCCAAGTCAATGCCAGAAGGATCCGTCAGGCTCCCACGGCTTTTGGTGACAATGGCCACAACAAAAACCTCATACCCGAAAGCTTCTTCAATCTCTTTTTTCTTATCCGTCAGCAATCTGGCAAAGGCCTGTCCGGCATTTCCAAATCCTAACAATGCCAATCTGATTTTTTTCATGGATTCCCCTGCTCCAAACACTATTTTTTATAGTATAACACAAAGGAAAGAGTTTTTACCATTCAACGTGGAAAGTGCATACGCCAGCCCCCGTATCACCACAATTTCCGTCCTCCCCATGGCTGACACGAACAGGCCCCTGTTTGCAGTACTTTTCCGCTACGGCACGGATCAGGCCTTCGTTGAACGCACAGGGATAAGGATTGTCGCAAATAATGTTTGCCGACCTTACGCCGTTTTTTTTGTAAATGTAGCTTCCAATTTCTCCGTTGCGGTGGTTGGCCTGGTATGCCACATCTATCGCCGCAAAGGCCTCTTCAGGGGAGCGGATCCCAGGCGGGAAAAGGGCGGATTCCGGAATGGTCCTCCCGATCATACGGAGCACGGAGTCTCCGGCCATTTCACCGATAGCCCGGAATGAATCCAGCCACGCCTGCTGCTTGTACCATTTTCCCGGCTTAGGGTCAATGCCATTTTCTTTTAAAATTTTCAACGCCATTTCCCGAAGAGGGCCGGTCCCCCGGACAGAGGATAGTATGGCTTCGCCATTCACCTCTGCTTCCGGGTCATATGCCACATATGCAGCCATTTCATAACTCCTCTCATTTTCTCTGTTTTACAGATCCTCGTTGCGCAGGCCTGCCGACCCAATGGCTGCTCTGCTGTCGACCGCATTGATAACCGCATTGGTCTCATTTACTCCGAAGACGAAAGAGAGTTCAATGAACTCTATCCCCTGTTCTACCAGTGTGTCCGCCACATCGCAGGCTTCTTCCAGGCTGCTTACCCCGATGATTTTCATTTCGCAGGAGGGGAGATTGATTTCTGCCCCATCTCTGGCCGGATCAAACCCTCTGCCCCACACGATATGGACAAAGCGGTCCATGTTGATGGTGTCCAGCTTCACCAACTGCTCCGAGTAATATTTTGCTGCCGCCAAAGTAACGCCGCCTCCTGCTTTTTCGGCGATGTCCCGCATTTTTGCATCGTCAAAATCACCACAAAAATCGATATGCACAGCCCCCTGGGCAATCAGTTCCTTTGCCGCCAGTATGGCCATTTCCATGGAACTGACTGCAACGGCACTCACTGAATACTCCGCAGAAGAAAAGGCCGCCCTTTCCATTGCAGCTCCATCAAGATTCACAATATATCCATATTGATATAGCGCCATAACTTTCCCTCCTTTGGTAAAAATCCTTCTTAGTTATATACCATCTTTGGGAGTTTTTATTCTTCAAAGGATGTGCTGCAGGTTTTTTTGCAAGAAAAAACAGACGCCGTGTCGACAGCGCCTGCTTTTGGTTTTCTTACCACTACCTCATATTCGACATTTCCTGCATGCATTTCTTGCAGACATTCTTGCCATTGAAGTTTTTCAATCCGCTCATGCTGCCGCAAAAGATACAGGATGGGTTGTACTTTTTGAGCATAATATACTCTTCGTCAACATAAATTTCGATGGGATCCTTGATGTCTATGTCCAAAGTCCTCCGCAGTTCGATAGGAATTACGATGCGGCCCAGTTCGTCAACTTTTCTCACGATTCCTGTTGCTTTCATTTCAACCACCTTTTCTTTCCGTAACCGGATACAAACTTTTTCACATCACTCGGCCATAAAGTACCGCATTCAAGTCTAACAAACAGATGTCAAAATCATTATCACTTGTATTAAGCTTATTATATCCAATTAAAGTTAATTTTAAACACAATTTGAATTTTTTTGTTTCCTTTTCTTTAATTCTTTTTGATTCATACCACAAAAATGATTTTTAACTCCAAATCCCCCATGATTTTCTTAAAAGGACTCCATTTCGCTGACTTTTTCCACAATATATCGTTCCACTTCTTCCTTGGGAAGAGAAAGTGTCACCGCCAATTCTCCGTACAAAAGGTCTTCGGCCTGCTTCATGTACCGTCTGTCACTCTGGCTTACCTTCTTTCCTTTATTTGCTTCGTTGACTTTTTTCCGATGGACTGTTTTGATAATGCGGACCCATTCGCAGCAATCGTTGCTCTTGATCGCCTGATCAAATTTTTCAAAAATAGCCCGGTGATTTTCTTCTTCAATGACCCCGATTTCGGGGATCTGTTCGATGAGGACTCTGGCCTCTTCTCCGCTCAATACGGGTCTCATCATACCGGCGGCTTTCTCCTCGGGACAATAGATCACACTATTGCGGGAATATAATGGGGAAAGAGTATAGTATGTATTCCCACTGCCCGATGCTGCAAACTCCGGACAACCGATCTCATTGATCCTGCACACACCTGAATTCCCATATACAACTAAATCATTTACCGTAAACATGCGATCCTCCCCTCTCACTTTATGGCGGCCACAGCCCGTTTTCTCCGGCAGGCCCCGAAATCCAACAAAAAAACATACCACCGCAATCACTGAGCGGGATACGTTTTCAATTACAAACAGATCCTTTCTGTCTTCAGTCTGATTTTCGGTTCACTGCACACTGTGCATCTCTTCTATTTCAATATTATACAGTGTTTTTGCGTTTTATGTAAGTTGTTTTTTTGCGCAGCATTCCTGTAAAATTTTCCCTACCTCCGCCGCAGGCATGGGTTTGTAATAATAATATCCCTGGACCTCATCACAAACCTGTTTGGACAAAAAATTCAACTGGGTCTGGGTTTCAACACCTTCTGCAATGACCTTCAGCCCGAGGCTTTCTGCCAGTTGAAGAATGATCCTGGCTATGGTGTCATCTTTTTGGCTTTTGGAAATACTCTGGACAAAATGCATATCCATCTTGATCCGATCAACCGGAAGCGATTTCAAACGATTCAGGGAGGAATACTCCGTACCAAAATCATCGATAGCCAGCCTGATTCCCAGGTTTTTCAGTTGTTTTAGCACCGTCATGATATCTGAAGAACTCTTGACTGCTATGGTTTCTGTAATCTCCAGTTCAAGGCTGGAAGGATCCATGTCTGTTTCCTTTAATACTTTCCTTACGATAGAAATAAAATTGGGATCATTGTACTGAACAACGGAAACATTGACGGCGATCCGCAAATGCGGAAAACCCATGGTCTGCCATTTTTTGTTTTGCCTTACCGCGGTTTTCAGAACCCATTCTCCAATGGGATTGATGGTGCCATTCTGCTCTGCCAAAGGAATAAATTTCGATGGGCTTATGGTTCCCAATTCAGGGTGCTTCCAGCGGAGCAACGCCTCCAATCCATTGATTTTCCCAGTGGCAATACAAAGTTGGGGTTGATAATACAGTTCCAATTCGTTATGTTCCAACGCCCGGAAAAGGTCATTTGTCAATCTCATTTTTTCGGCAGTGTCTTCTTTGAGAAGCGGGGTGCACAGGGTAAAGCGGTTTTTTCCCAGGTCTTTTGATGTATAAAGAGCAATATCCGAGTGTTTGAGAAGGGTCTCCGAATCTTCTCCATCTATGGGATAGACGGCAACACCGGCACTGGCGGTAAGATGGAACTCTTCCCCGCAGATAAAGAATGGCTTTTCAAAGACTTTCATGATTTCCTCCACCACCCGCAGGATATCATGGACTTTCTGGAGTTGGGTCAGCATGATGACAAATTCATCGCCGCCGAACCGGGCAACGGTATCTGTTTTTCGGACGCAGCCCGAAAGCCGCTGACCTACGGTCACCAGGAGTTCATCTCCCCCGCTGTGCCCTACTGTATCGTTCACCCCTTTGAAGGAATCCAGGTCGATAAAAACAACCCCAATGAGATCCTTTGCCCTTGCAGCCAGATCGATCTCGTTCCTCAGGCGATCGAAAAACAGCGCTTTGTTGGTCAGGCCGGTCAGTGCATCATAAAAAGCCATATGCTTGATCTTGCTCTCTGTAAATTTTTCTTCGATGCCGTCCGCCAGAATATGTGCCGTCACCCGCAAAATATTCAGATGCCTGTCTTCCCATTTTTTATTCTCTTTGCAGTAGTCAAACACCAGAATGCCCCATGTCCTGTTATTTTTCACGATGGGCGTACTGATAAAAGACTGCACCTGATGGCTTCGCAGCACATGCTTTTCGTACCAGGCGTCAGAAGGCATCAACTCCAGATCAGGGAAATAAATGGTTTCGTTCCGGAAAACCCTCTCCATCCACCAGGGGAATTCCAAAACGCTGAACTCCTTGTACCTCTCAGAGAAGGACTCAATATCTTCCCTGCACCATTCATTGTCATAACTTATCTTCTTCTGATCATCGGATATGGAAAAATAATATACCCGGTCAACATCGAGCTCCTCTCCGAAGATCCGCAGGCTTTCATCGATGATGTCGCACAACTCCGTTTCGCTGAGATTGACAAACAGAGCTGATACCGAAGCCATCATTTTATGAAGCTTGATCTGCATCTCATGTTCTTCCAGGCGCTGTATAAAGAGACGGTTTACCCGAATCGCCACGCTGGCAAACAAAAGATATAAAAAGATTCGTATGAAGTGATCGGCATGGTCCACCGTAACCTGAACTACAGGAGAGGCCCACCAGATAAAAATCAGGGTAAGGATGATAGCTGCCTCCAAGAGCCTGATAAACCAGCTTTGCTTGAACAGGACTCCTACCATCAGGAAAAAGGCGGGGGCCGCCCAGGCGGTGATGCTGGCGTTCCCAATAAAGCGAATCATGATCAACGGGATGGACAGAACGATGATCAGAATGAGACAGCCGTCCTTTTGGCGAGGGCTCAGGCCGGACTGGTTCAGCACCTGTATCAGCCCGCCCATAATGAACAGACTCCCACTGAAGGGGGCCACTTCTTTCAATGGCAAATGATAAAGAAAATACAGGGCGAACATGCTGACAAAGCTGGATATTGCCAAAACCAGCCCCAGATATTTGAACACCTTTTCCCGAGTATACTCATTGAGGATCTCCCCGTAATCAAAAGAAGAAGTTTCCTGTTTTGTTTTCAGAAGGCCATACTTTCTCATGGAATAGTAAATGGCTCCTATGGGGACCATAATGATCAGCGGCGCCAGCTGGGGAACCGCTCCCGGCATATAGGTGCTGAAAACAGTGTCAGTCATGGTTCCCAGAATCCCTGCAAAGAGAATGGATTTGATCAGCAGGGAGGCGGTCTTCTTGTCCGTCTGGCTGCAGGACAGCCGCCAGTAGGTCAGTAAAAGAAGAGTGCAGAACAGATAGCAGATGTAGTAGGTATTGAAAAACAAATCAAAGGAAGTACTTCCCGATTCGTTGAGCCAACCGGTGGCGGTCCGGAAAATCCGATATTGTTTTTCGGCAACAGGCGTATAGAGAGAGAATACGAAAAGGTTTATCGCAGCAGGGAAATAAAGCAAAGGGTAGATCCACTTCTTCTGAAGGATTTTTTCCCTTCCCGTCAGAACAAGCATGAAATGAAGAAAAAAGCTGTAGATCGTGCTCCAACCAAAAGCGGAAACCCGCCGCCAAAGCAGCGCCGTTTCATAGTCTGCAGCAGAATTGGCGATGGAAAAGCCCAGTGACCAGACAGCAAGCAGAACAGAAATGAAAGCAAATATCCGGTTTTCGGAAGACCTGCTATCAAGATGCAAGGTAAAGACAGCCATGAAAAAATAGACCCCAAACGCCGCAAAAAAGAGCATCGAAAGCACCACGGAATAATTCATAGCTTTTCTCCCCTCACTTTTTATTAAGGGCTATTATACCCATAACATGTGTTTACCCACACTTAACATGGATAATTTTTTTGCGAAAAGGGAAAAGAGAGTATAGTTCCAATGGTACCAATTCATCAAGGAAAAACAGGAATCCTCCGGGCTTCCTCAGGAATGACAAACCCTTCTTCCCATACAACGCACTCCAGCGCAATGCATTGGACTCCGGCATTTTGGGCCTGGCAGAATGCCTCTGCAAAAGCAGGGTCCATGCTGCGGTGAGGAGAAAAAGCATGCACCCCCTGCATCTGCACCACAAAAACAGCATAGGCATCATACCCTTCTTTGACACCCCGGATCAGTTCCTTCAGATGTTTGACCCCGCGTTGGGTCGGGGCGTCTGGAAAAAGGGCCAAGCCGTTTTCCTCCAGGGTCACCCCCTTGATCTCACAGAGAACCTCACGGTCTTTTGTTTTTATGTAAAAATCCAAACGGGATTCCCCAAAAACAAACTCCGGCTTGACTCTTATCACATCAGGGAGAAAATGGCCTTTTTCCACGTACTCTCCAAACACCGTGTTGGCGGATTGGCTGTCAATGTTGACCAGCACCGGAGGATTTGACGCTGTTCCAAATGGATTTTCTTTGTAAACAGAAATCAGATCATAGGCTGTTTTCCGCTCCGGGTTTTTTGCTTTGGATAAAAAGACCCGGCTTCCCGGAAGAAGCAGCTCCCGACACCTTCCTGTATTTTTCACATGAACGGTATGGACCTGCCCTTCCAGTTCCACATGGGCAATAAAACGATTGGGGCGATCTATAAAAACAGCTTCCACAATTTCATCGTATTTCATGGCGAATTCCTTTCTTTGCACATGAATACTATCATAGCAGTAAGCCTTTGGCAAAAAGAGAAATCAGAGTGCTGCCGGGTATTTAGACCATATCGGGGTATACACATCCTGAAAAAGCCACAAAGAATGGATCGAAGGAATAGAAAGAGGTTTTTTATGGAGAAAACATTTTTTTACAAAAAAGACGCCCCCCTGGAATGGTTTGTTATCACAGGCTGCGATTCGGGGATCGGCAAAAGCCTGGCCGAAAATCTGGCGAAAAAAGGCTATTCTTTATTGATCTCTTATCTTGAAGAAAATCATTTTACGGATTTCAAAAATGTCTGTGCACAAAAGATGGATCTTACCCAGCCCGCAGAAGTGGAAGATTTTTGCCGCACGCTTCAAGGCCTTCGGGAAAAGGGTGCCGCCGTCAAGGCTCTCATCGTCAACGCAGGAGTTGCTTTGGGCGGCCCCATCGAAAACATTCCCATGGAACTTTATCGGCAATCCTTTGAAATCAACTACTTTGGGGCTGTCAGGATAATCAAAGCAGGCATTCCCCAGCTCATCGAGCAAAAGGGCAAAATTCTGGTCATCGGTTCTCTGGCCGGGAAAATCGCCATGCCTTTTTTATCTCCCTATGCCTCCACCAAGTTTGCTCTGGAGGGCTTTTGCGACTCTCTGCGAAGAGAGCTGAATCCCTTCGGAGTGAAGACCATTCTCATCGAACCGGCAGCGGTAGCAACCCCCATCTGGAACAAAGCCAAGGCCCAGGAAATTTCCTTTGTTGAAGAAAAATACTTGAAAAGTCTGTACCGTTTTCGGGACAACTTTATCGAAGGGGGAAATCAGGGGATGGATGTCTCCCTTGCGGCAAAGGACATCGAGGAAATCCTGTTTGCCAAAAAGCCAAAAGCAAGGTACATCATTGCCGCAAATGGTTTTACGTCAAAACTGATGACCCTGCTTCCTTCTTTCCTGATCGACAAAGCCGTTGTTAAAATGTTTGATATGCATTATGGCGAAGAGCACCGCCAACTATAGTATCTGGCAGATCTGCTCCTTTGCCTCCCTCAAAATCCCCTCAGTGTCATTGCCCTGGATATCCAAGCCCTCCGCACTGATGCAGCAATTTTCGCCGATGCCGTACAAATGGCACAGACCTTTGATGTAATCATATCCAAAATTCATGTCGCCGATGTAACCCCCGGAAGTGGTGACATAGTAAAGAGTTTTGGCTTTGCACAGACCTTGGGGCCGTCCCCCTTCTTCGTAGCAGAAGGTGACTTTGTTTGCCGTGACCTGTTCCAGGTAGTTTTTCAACATGGCGGGGAAGGAAAGATCCCAGTAAGGAGCCGCCACCACGATGATATCGGCATCCGCAAAGTCATGGGCATAGCGAAACATGGGGTGAGAAAGATCCCCTTTTTCTGTCAGCGCAATCCTTTGCTCCAACATATCCGCATTCAGGCAGGGAATATTCTCTTCCGGCAAAAGCACAGACTGCACCTCTGACTGTGAATATTTTTTTCGGAGTTCCTGCAAAAGTGTATCCGCAAGATCCCAGGTACGGGAGCATGTATTTCTTATACAGGTGTTTACAAACAGTATTTTCATAAAATCGCCTCTTTTCTCAGAGCATCTTCTGCCAGTCAACTCATACGTACCGTTATATAATAATGTTTTTTCTTACTTTTGTACAGGCTATCCCCCTCAACAATTCCCAAAATATATGCTATAATCTTCCTGTAAAGAATTCACATGCAGGAGACAACTATGGATATCCAAAAACTTACCATCGGACAAATGGCCGATCTCAACCAGGTCACACGACAGGCCCTTCGACACTATGAGGCAGAAGGCCTTCTCATTCCCTACTACACAGACCCGGAAAGCGGCTACCGGTATTACCATATCAATCAAAGCGCCAAGCTGGACATGATCCAGTATCTGAAATTTTGCGGCATGTCCCTTCAGCAGATCAAGGCAAAATTTGAATCCGCCAGTGTGGAAGAGATCCAGAGTTTTCTCGTCACACAACTGGGCTATATCGATGAATCCCTACGGCGGCTGACCCAAAGCAGACTGACGATTGCAAGGACCATAGAAAACTACAAACGCTACAAGCTTCTTCCCCAAAACCAGACCATATTCCACGAAATCATACCAGAGAGAAAACTCTATGTTCATACCTCAAGTATGAACTATTTTGACGGGAATGATTCCGGATACGAAATGATGCTCCGGGAATTGAAGTGCAGTCTGGTCAACCAAAAACTTCCTACCAATTATTTTTGCAATATCGGAACCATCATTCGAAAACCCTACCTCGAAAAACGGGAACTTTACGCAAATGAAGTCTTCATCTTTGTGGATGATGAGTATGAGGCTCAGGATTCCATCGAGATCATGCCGGAAAGTATGTATGTTAGCATCTGCGCCGAAGATTTTTACAGGGAAGAAGAATTCGCTGCACGCCTGTTCGATTATATTCAGGACAACAACTACATGATCGTTGGCGACTATATCTGTGAAGTCATTGCCGAATTCCCCATGTTTGAAAAAACACCCCGAAGTATGCTCT
>Ga0302242_1000633_pt1 | contig 32643 bp, 58 predicted proteins | sample AAG_UR_Lys_MG_FD_193510 | JGI IMG/M metagenome (GOLD analysis project Ga0302242, IMG submission 193510) | Enriched activated sludge microbial communities from anaerobic digester in WTTP, New Holstein, Wisconsin, United States - AAG_UR_Lys | ecosystem: Engineered > Bioreactor > Anaerobic >...
ATACGCACCGCATGGGATAGGCGGCTAGACCCAACCAACTGTATCTCCATCTGTACCGCATGCCACAATAAGCAGAGAGATTAGGGGGAGGGCACCTCGAATTGTTTGAAACGCTGGTCTATTGACCGGACGAGGCTTCTTTCCGTAGCAAAAACTCCCCACGGAAGATAAATTTAAGAAAGGAGGCCTTGATATGGCAGGAGCAAGACAACCTATTGAGCTTGTGCTGGCCAAAGGCAACAAGCATTTAACCAAATCTGAAATTGAAGAGCGAAAGAAATCGGAAGTCAAGGCTCCGGCCGATAACATCAAGCCGCCCTCCTATCTGGAGCAGTCGCAGAAGAGGGAATTCCGGAAGATTGCCGCAGAGCTGATCAGCATTGACATTATGTCCAACCTGGACTGCGACGCGCTGGCTCAATATATCATAGCCAAGGACAACTACCTGAAATATAACAAGCTGGTCAGCGAGATCCCGGCCACCCTTCTCTATATCGATGAGGTAGATAAGGCCACGAAGATACAGGACCGGGCCTATAAGCAGATGCAGTCAGCCGCAAAAGAACTTGGCTTGACCATATCGTCCCGCTGCAAACTGGTCGTGCCGAAGAAAGAAGAGCCGAAAGAGAATAAGTTTAGCAAATTTCAGAAGGGCGTGGGCTAATTGGACCGAGCGACGTTGTATGCCGAATCTGTCGTAAGCGGCAAGGAGGTAGCCGGTAAGCCGCACATACAGGCTTGTCAGAGGCACCTGGATAATTTAGCAGTCGAAGGCACGAAGGATTTCCCGTATATCTGGAGGCCGGAGAAGTCCGAGGAGATCCTCAACTTTGCCGAAACCTTGACTATTGCCGAAGGAGAAGAGCCAAGACCAGTCGTCCTATATGGCTTCCAACACTTCGACTTGGGCGTTCTGTTCGGTTGGTACAACGACCGAGGCTATAGGAGATTCCGAAGATCCTATAAGTCAAAGGCCAGACAGAACGGCAAGACCTTCGAGAACGGCATCATGGCCACCTATATCTCCGGTTTCGGTGGTTACAACTACGGGAAGCTCTTCACGGCAGCCACCAAATGGGCCCAGGCGAAACTGGCCTGGGAAGAAATGATGAAGTTCGTCAAGATCGACCCGGATCTGGCCAGCCTTTACAAGGTCCAGGAATACAAAACCTTGATGACGTCACTCATAACGAACTGTACCATCGAGGCACTTTCTAAAGACCGGTCCATGGATGAGGGGTTCCGGTCCATCTACAACTCCATCGACGAGATCCACCAACACCGGGACAACTCGGTTTACAAGGCCCTCTACAACGGAACACGAGGGCTGCCCGAAACGCTGAACAGCATGACCACCACGAGGGGCCGGGATCTCAACGGATTCTGCTACGAGATGGATACATACTGTATGAACATCCTCAACGGAACAGTTTCCGCGGAGGATTTTTTTACGGATATTTACACGCTCGATGAGGGGGACGACCCGTTCGACGAGGCCAACTGGATTAAGTCGAACCCACTCCTGGCCAGAACGGAAACGGGGATAGCCACTCTCCGAACCGATGCGCAGACTGCGAAGGACATGGGCGGCACAGAGATGGCCGACTACTTAACCAAGTGCATGAATACCTGGTTCCAAAAGGCCGACCGGCAGTACGTTGGGCCGGACGAATTCAGGAAGTGCGGAAGCGACCGCACCCTGGAAGACTTCAGGGGCCAGTCCTGTTTCGTGGGAATCGACCTGTCCAGCGGTGGCGACCTTACCACTCTATCCCTGGAGTTCCCGTTCTCCGATGCCGGGCGGCAGAAGTATTATTTCTACTCCCACTCATTCATGCCGCGGGCCCGCCTGATGGAGCACATCCTGACCGATATCGCCCCGTATGACATCTGGGAGAAGGAAGGCCTGCTGACCGTCACCGGTGGCACCATGGATTTCAAGAACGATTATAAGTTCATCATCAAACACCTTGCCGAAGTTCGGGACCGATACGACCTGAAATTCCTCGGCATAGGTTATGACCCGCATAACGCCGATGGATTCCTTTCCGACCTTGAAGAGTTCGGTTGCCCGGTGACGATGATCACCCAGTCGGCGAGGTTCCTTAACGATGCCACCCAGGACCTGCAATTGCTCGTCCGGAACGGCGATATCGAATACGACCGCAAGAACGGTCTTTTCATCTGGTCCTTTGTGAACGCCAAGACCACCTCGAACAGCTTCGGGGAAATCAAGGTAGACAAAGAGCCGCACGCAAGGACGAAGCGCATCGACCCTGTTGATGCCGCTATCGATAGCCACGTACTCAGCATGAAGGGAAAGGAGGCGATCGACATCAAGAGCGAAATGGAAAACTATCTCAAGCGTATGGGCTGGGCCTAGAGAGGATGGTGATCCGAGTCTCGCAGGGGTATGCGATAATGCCTCAACCTTGAAAGGAGGTGAACGAAACGAATAAATTCACAAAGTTTTTAAGACGAATAACAAAAGGCGAAATCATATCGGTTGACCCTGAATCCGCCCTGATAAATTTGCTTGGGTTGTCCGGCGTGTCCGGAAGCGCGATGAGCGAGGCGACCTACTTCGCCTGCCTGAAAGTGCTATCGGAATCGCTAGGTAAATTGCCCCTCAAACTTCAACAGGTCACGAAGGACGGCGGGGTGATAAAGGCCTATGACCATCCGCTCTATAATGTGTTGGCATTGAGGCCGAACCCGTACATGACAGCCACCCACTTCTGGTCAACCGTGGAATATAACCGGAATCATTATGGCAACGCCTACGTGTGGATCCGGGGAGCCGGGTCGAACACCTCGCTATGGATTCTGCCTACCGATGCCGTCCAGGTTTGGATTGATGACAAGGGAATCTGGGGAAGCCCTAATTCTATCTGGTATGTTTACACGAATCATAAAAGCGGAGAGCAGTACAAAATCCATCACGAAAGCATCCTGCATTTTAAGACCTCGGCTAGCTTCGACGGGATTAAAGGTCTTTCGGTCCGGAATATCCTGGAAACCACCATCACCGGCAACCTGACGGCCCAGGATATGCTCAACAAGCTTTACGAGAACGGCTTCACGGCCAAGGCGGTCTTGCAGTACACCGGGTCCCTCAACGATGAGCTGACAACGAAATTCGTGAAAGGTATTGAGGACTTCGCCACCGGCAAAGATGACAAAGTGAAATCCATAATCCCCATTCCACTTGGCGCGACCCTACAGCCACTCAATATCAAATTGGCAGATAACCAGTTCATGGAACTGAAAAAATACTCTGCCTTGCAGATAGCGGCGGCCTTCGGGATCAAGCCGAATCAGATAAACGACTACGAGAAAGCCAGCTATGCCGCAGCAGAACAGCAGCAGCTCGCTTTTTACGTGGACACCTTGCTCTATATCTTGAAGCAGTATGAGGAAGAGCTATCATCCAAGCTTTTATCCAAGGGTGAGTTGCAGCAAAGATACTACTTCAAATTCAATGTGTCGGTCATCCTTCGGGCAGACCTCAAGACGCAAATTGAAACAATAGTTAGCGCAGTAACGAACGGGGTCTACACCCCAGACGAAGGCCGCGCCCTGCTGGACTACCCGGCAAAGGGATGTGATGAATTAGTCTGCAATGGCAACATGATGCCGGTTAAGATGGCCGGCAAACAATTCGAGAAAGGAGGAACTGAGTGAAGGATTTAATTAAAAAAGCCGGTAAAGTCGATGGGCTTGAAGTGACCGAGGCTGAACTCGCCCTGATCAACAATTATTCCATCAAGGAGCTGACGGCCGAAGAAGTATTCGTTTTCAAGATTGCCATCTGCGACAACGAAGTAGACCGGGATTACGAAGTATTCCCCAAGGCAACCCTTGAAAAGTTGGCACCGCTCTATGTTGGGAAAACGATTATCTCGAACCACCGCAACCTCACCGAGAACCAATGCGCCCGGATTTACGCGACGGAAGTCGTTGATAGTCAGGGCGAAACGAAAAACGGTGAAACGTATGCCCAGCTGGTTGCTCATGCCTACATGGTCCGGACCGAATCCAACAAGGATTTGATCACCGAGATTTCGGCAGGTATCAAGAAAGAGGTCAGTGTGGGCTGTGCTATCGGTACGGTCGTCTGTTCCATATGCGGGGCCAACCAAAGAGAAACGCTGTGTAAGCACTGGCCATCTCGGGAGTATGACGGGAAAACCTGTTATTTTAAACTGATGGACCCAAAGGATGCCTACGAAGTAAGCTTTGTAGCCGTACCCGCCCAACCGAATGCCGGAGTCACCAAGTCTTACGGGGGCGAAGAACCCGAGGCGGAACCCACGCCGGAAGAAGAAACCAAATCAATAGCAGACTCGAATGAGCTGAAGATCAAGCTGGTTGAGTCTTTTTTATTTGTTGAAACAAAGAAAGGAATTGAACATGAATAAAAAAATGAGAGAACTGTTAGCCGCAATGGAAGCAAAGAGAAAGGAAGCCAGAACCTTTCAGGATTCCGGAGATACCGAGAAAGCGGCCTCCGCCCTGACGGAACTTGATGACCTTCAGAAACAGTACGAGGTCGAAGAAAAACTCTTCAAGGCCGAACAGGGCGAAGTTGAAACAAAAGACATGGATAAGCCCGAAGAGGAAAACAAAGAGGAAAAAGCCTTCGTTGCTTTCTGCCGAGGGACCGAAAAAGCATTAACCTTCGGGGCAAACGGAGCGGTTATCCCCAAGACAATCGCCAGCAAGATCATCGAGCAGGTGAAAGAGCTGTCCCCGATTTTTGCAAAATGCACCGTTTATAATGTGAACGGCAATCTGTCAATCCCGGTCTATGGCGACGATGGTGGCGACAACATCCAGGCAGCTTACGGAACGGAATTCACTGATCTGACCGCTCATGCCGGAAAGTTCACCAGCGTTGACCTTTCTGCTCTGATGGTAGGGGCGCTGACCAAAATTTCAAAATCCTTTGTCAACAACACAGACGTTGACGTCCTGGCTTTCGTAACCCAGAAGATCGCAAAGGCTATCGCAGACTTCTTCGAGAAGGAGCTTCTGGTCGGCGATGGAACTACCGGCAAAATGACCGGAGCAACTAAAACCACCAACCTCAATACTTTAACCACGAAGACACTGGCTGGAATCACCGCAGACGTGCTGATTGACACCCAACTTGCGATTCCTGAGGTTTACCAGAAAGACGCTTGCTGGATCATGAACAAGGAAGTCTTCAAGGCCGTTAGAAAGCTGAAAGACGGAACCACCGGCGAATACATCCTGACAAAGAACTTTGCAGACGGCTTCGGATGGGACTTGCTTGGAAAGCCCGTTTACACTTCCGAGAATATGCCTGCTGTTGGAGCTTCTACCATCCCGATTCTTTACGGTGACTTCTCCGGTATGGCCTGCAAGATTTCGAAGAATGTTGAAATGCAGGTGCTCAATGAGCTTTACGCTCCCCAGCATGCCGTTGGAGTGGTCGGTTGGGTTGAAGCAGATTCCAAGATTGAGAACTCCCAGAAATTCGTTGGAGTGAAGATGTCCGCATAAGGAGTTGATTAAATGGCAGCCTTAACAAAAGAAGACGTCAAAAAATACCTCCGGGTAGATTTCGCTGACGACGACACTTTAATTGACAGGCTGATGATCGCAGCTGACGAATTCCTAAAAGGCAGCATTGGGATCAATTATGACAACACGGGGGAGAGGGCCAAAACCCTTTCCCTTATTGTCATTTCTGACCTGTATGACAACCGGGGGCTGCATGATGATTCAGCAAAAGTCAGCAACAACGTCCGTAGACTCGTGGAGGATTTCTCGCTGCAATTACGATTGGAGATGAGGCCATGAACGCGGGTGAATATAACCGACGAATAACCATCCAGTCCAAGACCGTCACCTACGACAGCTACAACGAGCCAATCGAAACATGGACAGACGGGCCGACCGTATGGGCCTCGATCGCAACCACCGGAGGCGGTGAGTTTTACGCCGCACAGAAACTGAACGCATCCGTTCAAGCACTTTTTAAAATCAGGTACGGTACACCGGTGACGGTATTAGATCGCATCAAGTACGGCAGCCGCATCTTTGAAATCCTGTCCGTGAATGATGCCAACGAAGCCCACAGAGAACTGCACATATCCGGCAAGGAGGTGGTCTGATGAAGTTGCCTAAATACATGGAAATAGTGGCCGACAAATCGAGCCGCAAACCAACAGTGTCGTTCTCCGTCCGCATCAAAAGATGGGGCATACCGATTATCCTTTTTAACGCCATGCGAAAATTCGAAGGCATCAAGTGGTATCACTGGTTAATCGTCTACCCGAAAGTTTGCGTTAAGGCAATGATAAGGGGGTTGGTCTGATGCACATCGAAGAAGCATTAGTTGCCCACTTACTGGCTCAAACCGGATTGACCGCCTTAATATCGAGGCGGTTTTTTTATGAGGAACTGCCGCAAGACACGACCTTACCAGCGGTAACTTGTATCAAGGTATCCGACATCAAAGACCATACCCTAACCGGGCAATCTGAACTGGAAAGACCGACCTACCAGCTGACCGCATGGGCATCCACGAAAGCAGGAGCCAGAGCGGTAGCGGAGCAAATTAAATCAATCCTATCGGACTACCAGGGCACTATGGGCGGGATAACCGTTCAGAAAATCGAACTGCAAACCGAAATGTCCAGCCTCGAAAAATCACCCGATGGAACGACAAAGGTTTACTTCGAGGATTTGGAATATCAAATCAACTACATAAAGTAAAGGAGATAGAACATGGCAAAAACACACGCATTTGGAACCACGTTCAGCTGGGAAGGCGCTACAGTTGGCCATATTGACAACGTCGGCGGGGTGGAACTTTCGGTGGATACTGTAGAAGTCACCACCCATGATTCAGCAGACGGATACAAGGAATACCTTGCGGGCCTGTTAGATGCGGGGGAGGTCCCGCTGGATGGATTTTTCGACCCAGCGGACACCACAGGCCAGCAGGCGATGCTGACGGCGGCGCAGGCCCGAACTGCTGGAACATGCGTAATCACGTTCCCCGCATCCACAAAGGCTACATGGACCTTCGAGGGACTGATTACCAGAATCAAAATTGGTGATTCACCGGTAGACGGAGCAATCCCGTTCTCGGCGTCAATCAAGCCTACCGGAAAGCCAGTATTCGCCATAGCACCTTAATGATTTGGGCGGGGCAACCTCGCCCATTTTCTTTTTAGGAGGAAACCCATGAGACAGCTTATAACAGATGATCTGTTTGCAATGAGCCAAATTCTTAAAAAACTTGAAATCGTACCAGACCCAAATCTTGAAGATGATGGCCAGATTTTTCTTGATGTGCTCAAAAAGGTTTTGGAGAATGCCCACTTGGCACGGACAGAGATTAATGATTTTCTTGGTGACCTTTCCGGCATGACCGGGGAGGAATTCGGGAAGCTGCCAATTAAGGAATCGAAGGCCATCATGAAAGAATTTAAGGAACTTGACGGTATTAGCGATTTTTTCGAATTAGCAGGGAAATTGACGAAACAAATGTCATTGACCTGCTTCTCCACAGATACGGAAACGTCGGATACGTGATGGCCCTTCCTTTTCGCGCCGGTATCAAACAGATTAACAAGGCCGTTGAGGAAGAAAAAGACGCTTATTTATGGCAAGCTTGGCTCGCTCGCTATGCTAACATGACAGAAGATAATTTCATCTCATTCGAGGAATTTAAAGGCAAACAGACGAAGAAAAAACAGACAGACCAAGACATGATGGCAATGGCGAGAGCATTAAACGCCGCTTTTGGCGGGGTGGAGGTGATGAATTGAGCGTAAATTTATCAATTAATTCAATCTCCAAGAAATCGGGCCGGAGCTATAAGTATTCCGGAGTAGAAATTGAGGGGCTTGAAGAACTCGTGGAGGCTTTCAATGCACTTCCTGATGATGCCATATTTAAGCTTGGGCCAGCCACCATCGACGGGGCGCAGTTGATAGCCGAAAGAGCCAAGACGAAAATCAATAATATCCCGGACAACAAGGATCTTCGAGATAAAATCAAAGTCCGAAAGCCTGGGAGAAAACCCAAAAGGCGATACCAAGTATTTGCCAACGTGTACCTAAAGGGTGGTAAAGATGGCGGCCAATATGGGGTGCCGCTTGAACTCGGCCACCGGCTTGTGTATTTCGGAAACAAGACCTACCGGCACGTGGCGGAAAAGCCATTTTTAAGGCCAGCGGCAGACGAAAGCAAAGATGCAGTGCGAGACATCCTCGCGAAAGCAATGAACGAGATTATTGAAGAGATGGGGGGCATGAAATGAGTAATGTAATCAGATCGCTGGTGGTTAAGGTCGGGGCAGATTTATCCGGCTTTAGCAACGGCATGAAATATCTATCAAAAGATCTCGCCCAAGCTTCGAAAAATCTCGGCAAGATGGGGGCAACCCTCACGAAGTCTATTACGGTACCGGCTATAGCGGCCGCTACTGGACTCGGCGCCATAACAATCAAGGCCGGGCAAGCCGCAGATGAATTAATAACCCTATCCAATCAAACAGGGATATCCACCAAGACGTTGCAGGAGCTGCAGTACGCTTCGAGATTCGTCGATGTCGAAGTAGAGGATATGGCCAAAGGGCTTAACAAAGTCACCAAAGCGATGGGGACGGCCAACAAAAACGGAGCCGACTACATTGAATTATCTGGCGGCCTAAAGGTTGCCATGAAGGATTCCAACGGCCAATTATTAGACACTGAGGAAATGTTCTACAAGACGGTTGACGCTCTCGGGGCCATGACCAATGAAACCGAGCGAGAGATTGCCGCCCAGGAATTATTTGGCAGGTCCTATCAGGATATCATGCCGCTAATAAAGGCTGGTTCGGGGGAACTCAAAGACCTTGCAAAAGAGGCCCATGACCTCGGAATCGTAATGTCCGATACGGAAGTCAACGCACTCGGTAAATTTGACGATAGCATGCAGCAACTTCAGGCAGTAACCGGGTCGCTACGAAACAAAGTGGCCATCGCATTAATCCCAGCCCTTGAAGATTTGGTGCCGATAATCCGAGACGACATCGTTCCGGCGGTTGTTACATTTGCGGATTCGGCAGCTGATTTGATCCAGAAGTTTCTTGAACTGGACGATAAAACCCAGAAGAATATCGTCGGCTTTGCAGGAATAGTCATAGCCGCCGGCCCAGCATTAACCATCATGGGAAAGGTTGCTGGAGCTGCAAGTGAAATAGCGAAAATGATTTCTAAAGCAACCGGGGCCAGCAAGGGAGTTGAGAAGATTGGCCCGAGATTCCTCGGGATTAATCCGGCCCTGCTTGCTACCCTTACCATCCTAACCGGCATTGTGGCGGCGTTCTTGGAGCTGAATCGGCAAAAGGAAATCTGGGACAACATTCTCGGCGGACAGGGATTAATCGAAAAAGATTTAAACTCAGTAGACATGGCCACGAGATACGGTACAGACTATGCCAATAACTCCGGATCCACTCAGGGTGTCGCATATGGGTCAGCCTACCAGAATCTAATGGGAATCAAACCCACCGTATCACCAACCACATTAGGCCGAGGCGGTACAAGGCCTGAAGATTTGAAACAGTTTCTCGAAGTGGGCGGAACAGTTGTTATTAAAGGTGATACCAATAAGACAGAATTTAGCGTGGCCGAACAGAGGGCGAGAGAATCCATCATGAACCAATTAAGGAAGGAGAACCGCAGATGAGTGTCTTATATATCGACGCAGTTGAAATAACTCAATACGTGAAAGCGGTGAAACAACGGGAGCAGAAAAAGGTTGTTTCGACTCTCCTTGATGGTTCGGAACACGTTCAACTAATCGGGGGAGATGTGACACGGCTCCGGCTTGAAGTCACAGTAGACAGAGCGGGCCGAGATGCAATCGACAATGTGGATGCCTCTGGCGGCCTTGTGTCGGTAGTTGATGAGGGCATAACCTACTACGGCAGAATCGTCGAGAAATGGGAGTGGGAAAAACTCGCCAATGACATCATACAAGCCACTATGTTTGTGAGCGTGGAGGTGGTCTGATGCGAACCATACCGTCCGAACTACTAAACCGGGTCAAGAAGAAATGGCAGGTCCCGGCCGAAAATGCCGACCCGAAAATGAAGGTCTATTTGAGCCGGGGATTGCAGAACGAACTTTTCCAGGTATTCACCATCCAGGAAGGCGAGCTTCTGACAGATGTGGATGTGACCGTGAGCAGACCAAGCGCGATCACGCTACCCGCTACGGCTTATGCACTTGCCATTAACAACGGCCTTGCACAGGTTAAATCAAAACCCTTGCCGTATGATGACCAATATCCCTGGGAGGATGAATTCGATGTGGCCTCCGGGGTTACTTCGGTAGCGATAGAATTTGATGGCTTCTGGGACCGGGATTATAATACCCGGCGGTTTAATTTTGTTACCGAGGAATACCCGTGGCTGTTCTATGTGCAGGCCGGGAATCTATACATGCAATACTGGCAAGACACAGAAGAACTGCTTGCTACAAATGTTACCAAATGCGCCGCCGTGAGGGGATGGGTTCCTGCAAATGGCCAAACAACCAACGACCAAGGGCTAATCGTGGCCTACATTAAAACCGACGGCAAGATATACTATCGGAGCTACTGCGCCACACCTACCGGCAAGGCTTGGGAGTCCGAGAGAGAAGTCACAGAGCTTGGTTCCGGGGTCGATGACCTCGCACTCTTCAGAACAAACGATTTTAGAGTGGGCTTCCTTGCAGAGTCGGGCGGAAATGTTTCGTGGGTATTGACGGCGCGCAATTGGGCGGGCATGTCCGTAGCCGCGGATCGGGTTGCGTTGTCGATGGTAAAGGTGCTCTCCGGAGCAGTTGAGATTTTTGAGATAACAGTGCACCGATATAATTCTGGGGAAGATACGATATCTTCGCCGGTACTTTCTGATGTAGCAGTAGTTAATCTGTTCGAAACCGAGCCCCCGGCGACGGTCTATGGAGTATCTTCCGCCAAGATAGTGGACGGTTCCACGATTGATGTTGTATTCGATTGCCCAGTAGTGGCGTGGAACCCGGCCTTCCTACCACTCAGCGTGTCTCTGGCGGCCGCTACGGCGGTAGACGCTGAAATCCGGCCCGACGGTCGTACAATAAGGTATACGATCTCGCCACCGCTCGATAATACATTACAGGCCTCGGGAGTGCTGCTGACGATGCGCGCGAATGTACTGCTGTTGCGCGTGAACGCAAACAGGCGTGAATTCTTTGCGGGGTCGAGTGTGCAAGCGCTTGGCATATTGCCGCCGCAAACGGCGACCATAGCGTTTGGCGGGTTAAGCGCCGCCGGGGCCGTTACGATATTTGAAATCACCACCCACAAGTATAACGCTCTCCCATACCACACCATTGGGATGGCGGACGTTGGCGTTGCGTCCGGGTCCGTAGAGCTCACAGACACTGGGTACATCCCTGTATAAGGAGGTAAGAAAATGTTAATACACCAAGAACTGCCATTGCCAAAACTTCATAACTTTTTCGAGGTTAAGGTCGTAGACACCTCCACTGGGGAGACCGTTCAAGAGGCGCGCGCAGAGAATGTCGTACTTGACCAAATATATCACCGCGTGGCCAGCAACGCTGGAACATACGGTGGAATCGACAAGCTGGCATACGGCGATGGAACTGGAGCGATATCTGCGAGCCGGACAGCTCTTTTTAGTGAAAAGGGGCGGCCGGACCTGACGGGGCGCTCGGTTGTGGTGACCGACGACCTTGTCACAATAAGTGGAAAGATAGTCTTGGCGGAGTCCGCATATGTCGGCGGATACATCCGTGAGGTGGGCTTAAGTTTGACCGCATCATATGCCAGTAACTATATGCTGGTCTCCCATGCACTACTAGAAGATAGTGAAGGCAACCCAATATCAATTGGGCCGAAGACGAACACCCAAATAATTGAAATTTACGCGACTATCTATATTCAGCGATGCACTGGAATGACAAAGTTTCCGAATCGGTTCTCCGATCACTTCACGGGTACCTGGGGATCGGGGTCTACGCTTTACAACCCACGGGTTATGCCTCAGGGACTGGCTTTACCCGCTGGAACCTACGATTCCGCTACAAAGACGTACACTACTGGAAAGTTACGGATTGCAACCGGGACGGGCAACACCCCGGGGGTTTTTCTAGGCATAACTAGCGATGTTTTGTCGGAAAACATAGTGTTTCCCGATCTGGATGTATTTCCGAAGTACACATTTCTAGAGCGCCAGATTGGTGCCGGTGACGGTGCTCAACGTGCATTTGCTTTCACGCCGGGATTGGTCGTTCCAAACTCCGAAATCATTAAGGTGGCTGGAGTCACTAAAACTCGGGATGTGGACTATAAAATTTTCCAGGGCGGAGACACAATCCCAAAACACGACCCCGCATTCGGTTTGCCCTACGGCTCCTTCGATCCTCCCGCGGTTTACCGATCAAATGCCAGTAAAGAGAAATTGGAACAATTGACATTCCCAACCGCCTATGCGCAAGTAATTATAGACTACGGGCAGGAGGTCCCATTTAAGAAGGCGCGCGTTGAAAGAGTCCCATATGCCGGAGAAACCAACATAACGATTTGCGGGAGCCTCGACGGGGTTACTTGGGATGCGCCAATTACGGCTTCCGCCTCATATTCAAGCGAAAAGTACACCACCATAACCGCGCCAAGCCATAAGTCTTACAGATACCTGTGGGTCTCGTCCGGGATAAGCTACGACAGCTTCACTTCGTTCATGCTATACGGTGGTGCGAATGTCGTGTTCGCCAGCCCGCCAGCGAACGGCGCGGCTATAACTGCTCAATGGGATGCGGATGTTCCGCCAAAGGATACACTATTGTTTTACGATGTGCAGGCAGCCTACACAGCTACATGGTAATGGAGGTGTGCTCATGGAATTAGATTTCGAACTAACCGCCGCCCTAGGGCCCGGGGTTAACCCAGCGGCCATCCACCTGCCTGACAACTCCGTCTATCTATTTGCGGTAGACGGAGGGCGTTTAAAAGCAAAATCTTGGCGGCCTCTTTCGGGAGATGTCAACTGGCAACTGCCGGATTTCAACAACCCGATTACGGCCACACTCGACAAAGCATTGAGCCTCTACAGAATCAAGAACGTTCCAAGGGTGGGGATGTTTGGGGCATGGCATCAAGACGAAACAGAAAAGACCGCAGAGAGACAGCGGATTGGCATATGGGACGCCCTAAACGATCTGACCAATTACCTTCAATCTGCCACGATTCAGCTTGATCTGGACAACATCGTATCGTCAGCATCGTTCACATTTAAAAACCCAAGCGGCAGGCTATCCGGGGAAGAAACAACGAGGCTCGCACCGGGCAAAAAGATAGAACTCCTATTCTCGGCCGGGGATTCAGAAGATTACCCGATGGGGGTCTTTTACGTTGACAGGGTCAACATGGATGTGAACGGAGAGGTCGCATCGGTGGAGTGCAGGAACATCTCCGGCAAGCTCTTAAAGGACCAGATGATGGATGGCCAAAACTACTACCCGAAGGATGTGTACGCTTACATCGTGGAGGATTTATTGACCGCTGCCGGAATCACCGATTTCGATGTGCAACCCCCGGATGACCCACTCACAGCATGGCAGGCCGGGTTATCGTTCCCCCCGGATATGGATATGCTCACTGCCTTAAATGAAATGATTAAGATTTCACTAAATTGGGTGGTGCGGGAAACCCTCGACGGACAGCTCATAGCGGGATCTACCGTGACCTATGAGCCGATTAAGAACTTGAACAGCCGGTACACCTTCGACCGCGGAACCGACGTTATCAGCCGGGGAATCATCCGAGATGACGATGAGGTCTACTCGAAGATTTGTTACCAGAGCAGGAACACCACCACCGAAAGCATGGTACGGTACTATGTCAACGTTACCCACGACTACGAATGGGCCTTTGCCCCACACAAGACTTTATATGTGGATATGCCGGACGATACATCACTTGCAGAGTTGACCGAACTCGCGAATGAACTTGCCACAAGGATGTCCGGTTCCGGAATCATGGAGCAATTCACCGGACCGTTCAGACCGCACATAATCCCAGGGGATGAGGCCGAGATCGTGACACCGGGCGGCTCGAATCTGCTTGGGCTTATCACGACCGTGGAACACACCTTCGGGGAGGACGGGTTCTTTACCTCGTTCACGGTGGACAGCGGCGGCATGAAAGGTAAGCCCCAACTCAAGGAATTAATCAACCGTACCACCAAGACCGTTCAGGACGGAGTAAAGAGGTTGGAATAATGGAGAGATTTGAAAAGTTAATCTATGCGGCCGCCTACATCTCGTGGGGCATCGTCATAGTGGAATTGATCGTGTTGTTTTGAGGTAATAAGTGTCGACCGCCTAAATAAAATCGCTTAAAACGCAAAATAGGCGGTCGAATATTTGTTGAAATTTCAACGTTTTGGAGGTGAGCGGATGGGAGGGTTTTAACTATGCGATTTAGCAAGAAAATAGTGTTTCTCGTGATAATTCTAAATGTAACCTTCACCTCGGCAGTCCTGTTCCTGAACTTTTATGACCACTCGGTATCTGATTCACTGATCGCCGGGTGGTTTTCATTTACGGGTGCGGAGCTTCTGGGGCTGGCCGTTATAAAGGTAGTGAAAGTAAGAAAGGAGTCAAAGAATGGACCCGATTAATTTGATTGAAATATTGTTGCAAATCATCCTCGTGGTGGTTGGCGGCCTGCTGGTGCCGTACCTGAAAGAAAGATGGGGCGCTGAAAAGTATGGACGGATATTGACCTCTGTCCAGATCGGGGTGGCAGCTGCCGAACAGATCTATAAGAGCATGCCGAAGTCCGGCACAAAGAACCAGCTCCGGTATGACTATGTGGCCGAGTATTTGACAAGCAAGGGATTTAAGATTGATAAAACGGAATTAGAAGCATTAATTGAATCCGCAGTTATGGAATTAAATGAGGCGGTAAAATGAAGCTCCTGTATCCATGCAAGACCATGAAGATAACCCAGTCATACCTGGGCCACTACTCCCACGAGCCGAACCGAAACGGCAGCCCTCCGGATTACCCAATCGACGAGGCCGGGGCGGACCGCAACCGGGACTGGTTCTACGCCCCCTGCGACCTCCGGATCGCGAGAATATACGGCGTAGGTAACTCTGGTACCAACACCATCTGGATGACCTCGAAAGAGCCGGTTGAGATGCCATGCGGCACAGACTATGTGACCATCATGGTGGTGCATCCTGAGGACGACGACCTCAAAAACATCCGGGTCGGTCAGGAATTCAAGCAGGGCGAAAGAATGCTCCGGGAAGGCCAGGACGGAAAAGCCTCGGGTAATCACTTCCACATGAGCGTGGCCACCGGAATCATCCGGTCGAGTGGCTGGGTGCAAAACTCCCGGGAAGCCTGGGTGATCTTCACCAAGGGAAGAGCCCTGAAACCGGAGGAAGCTTTCTTCTTGCCGGAAGATATCAAGATCATATCGAGCGGAGGGCTGTTCTTCAAGCCGGTGCCAAAGGAGGAAGAAGTGGAAACCAAGAAAATCAAGGTTAAAATAAACGGCAAGCTGACGGAGATGGAATCCATCAACCACGAAGGACACAATTTCGTGAAGCTCCGGGACCTGGCCGATGCCGACAAAAACGATGTCTTCGAGGTAGCCTGGGACGCGGCCAGTAAGACCGTGATCATCGAAAGCAGGTGAGCCACATGTCAAAGATACTGGAGTACATCATCGGCAAACGGCTGGACCGGATACTGGATCTAATTTATGAGGACGATTAGGGGAGGTGGATTATGACCGATGCTGTTCTGATGTTTATAGGCCAAGTGATCCTCGCTGCCGTTGGGGGCGGTGGGGTAGTGACCGTATTTCTAAACAGAAAACTGGATGCCAAGCAGAAAGAGGCGGAAGAAAAAAGAGCGTATCGAAAAAGGAAATCCGAACTGGAGGCCGAGTACAGAGCAGCACTTAGCAGATATACCTTCTGGATAGCAAAGGGATGTGAGAGGTTCAATAAGGGCGAATGTAAGGACTACTGGAACGGAGAGGCCCAGGAAGCTTTCGAGAATCTTGAGAGTGTGGACAATAAAATAAAAGAACTGGACAGGCAATTCTTGTCCAGCAAGACAGAATGAGGCGGGGAAACCTGCCTCGTTTTTTATTGTCACAAGCACTGTCACGATATTGTCAAAATAGTTCTACAAAGTTTGAATAAAAATGGCGCTGGAAAGCATTTGTTGAAATGGCTGAAACCCAACGAAATAAACAGATATATAACTTTTTGGATAAAGATAGAACGTTAAAAATCGAGTTGGTCCAGGTTTCCATTATAACGAGAAAAACCCACATATTCGTGGGTTTCTGTTTTCGACTGTCACAAAAGTGTCACATTAGTATTTTATCCATGATGTCAGCCGAGATTTTCTTTTCTTCTGATTCGATATGGGTGTAGCGGAGAGTAGTCTTTAAACTGGAATGACCGGCCAGTTGCATAACCGCCACGAGATTCATGTCTGCCTGAACCAGCTTGGTGATGTAGGTATGCCGGAGCGCATGGAACTTCTTGTGCGGGATCCCGAGAGATTCAAGAATCCACTTCCAGTCATTTGCCACTTGCGGGTTTCGGCAAAACATTCCGGTGGGAGAAGTGAACACTAGGTCGCTGTCTTTAAGCTTGCCTTTGCCAAGGCGCAGGTTTTTTAACTGGGCCTCTTTTCTCCATTCTTCCAGCTCCTTCATGATGTTCTCCGAAACCGGGATATCCCTATAAGAGGAATCCGTTTTGGGCGGGCCTATCTCTATAGGGTATTCCACCTTGACCCCATCCGGGCCTTTTTGGGGCCTACGGCTGACGACTAAGGACTTGTTGACCGTTACCTTGCCATCCTTGAAGTCCTCGTACGTGAGGGCCATCAGCTCGCCCATACGCATCCCGGTGGCGAAGGCCAGTAAGTACATGAACCAATAGTGGCTGCCCCGGATGTTGCCCATTATGAGTTTGATCTCGGCATCCGAGAACACCTCGATCTCTTCCGGAGGCTCATACTTCGGCATGGATGTGTTTGTACATGGGTTCCGGAGGACATAGCCTTCGGCAACGGCATACTTGAAGAACATATTCAGGACCTTCTTGCCTTGGTTTATAGAGTGATAGGATGCCCCTTTATTGACCATTTCGTTTATGTATGTCTGGATATGAATGGTTTTAACCTCAGATAACGGCAGCCTCATGATCGGATGATCTTTTATTTTATTCCGGTATGATGTCTCGTAAATAGATATCGTGGTTTTCCGTATGTCGTGCCTGCCTAATAGTATAGTGTAGACCCACATATCCATGGCTGTGCCGAGGGTATCCTTCGTTTGAATAATCCCGAAGCTGTCCAGCTTCTTCAATTCTTCTACTTTGGCATTCCACGCCTTCTCTGATTCAGCATAGATCATCTTTCTCTGGCCGCCCAACGTAACGTATTTCCGGAAGTACTTAATGCCGTTCCGTTCGCAGTTTGTTTTCCTGGCCATATTCTTCCCTCCCAAATATCCAATCGGTCGATACACCATAATAATCCGCAAGAACATTCAAGGCATAATATGTCGGTTCGTTTGTGCCACTTTCCCACCTTGAGTATGTGCCTTTAGCGGCATCCACGCCCTTGCTTTTCAGGTAGGCCCTGACCTCTTCTTGTGTTAGATCTTTAGCCTTTCTCAATTCCGTAAGTCTCTTTGCCCAAATTGGGACGCTCATTCCTATCACCGCCTTCTATCAATTATCTTATATCTAGTATACCCAAGTTACGCGAAATGTAAATAAAAAGTTTCGATAAACGGAAATTAATTGTTGACAAAGGTAAATGGTTGTCGTATTATGTGTACAGGGAGTTCCGATAAACGGAACAAAATAAGAAAGGAGAATGTGAGAAAATGGCGAAAAGGAAGTTAATTCATCCCCCGTATTCCAGGTTCCAGGGATACATGAAAGAAAATGGAATCAAACTCCAAGACGTTGCTAATCTAATCGGCAGAACGGTTCCCAGGGTCAGCAGCAACAATAACGGATATAACGATTATTACTTGGATGAGGTTATTAAAATCTGCGATCACTTCGGCATTGAGGAAGAAATATTCAGACCGAAGTAATAGGGAATTTTGTCGAAAGGTTTAGCGATATTTTTTGCCTATCAGGTTCCGATAAAAGGAACAATGTCATTTTTTTTAACCATTAAGTTCCGTAAAACGGAATAAAGAAGGAGGACCCATGAACCAACTATTAAACGTGAAGGAAGTGAAGGACATTTTGCAAGTCGGGGACTCAACCCTGCGGAGGCTGGTCAACTCGAAGAAGTTAAAATCCTACCGGGTGGGTGGCCAGCTGCGATTTGACCCAGAGGACCTGAAAGAATTCTTGAAGCAGTGCAGTAATTAAGGAGGAACCCCATGGAATTACCGAAAACCATTGTCAGAGAAATGATTGTAACCGAGATACTCACCGAGAGCGCTGTAGATCTGCTCAAATCCAGACTCCGGTGCGAGGCTGCCCTGGTTGAAACCGGATGCACTCCGGAGGAGGCCCAAGGCTTGGTTGAGCGGCACCTTATGCTTGTTGCTCAGGCTTGGGACGAAAAGATTAAAGCGCGTGGCATTACTGCAACCGCCAAGGTGAAGGTTTTAAAAGGGCGAGTTGATTTAGAAACCTACATTAACGAAAAGAAGGAGGAACTCCATGAGTTTAGCAACCATATTTAAACGACACGAACTGGAAGCCACTGCTCACCTGTATCAGCCTGAGACAGATAGCAGGGCCACAAGGCAACTAGTGAAGATTCGAAACGAGATTTACCTGGACGATGAAATCTGCTGCCGGCATCAAATGGAAATAGCCAAACAGATCGACACCATCTTGAAGTATATCGACAATGTCGACATGGAGCTGCCGAGGTACGGAGTATAGGAGGAACCAATGGAAAAATATCAAATAATCCAGCCGGAAATGTCCGAGACGCTTCGGGCCATAGGTAAAACCAATGAGGATAGGGCTCACGAGATGGCCTTAAGCTGGATGGCCATAGGCACAGAAGGAAGCGACATGAGCGTTCCGAAGTTCTACGGCTATTACGATGCGGCCTATCGGATGTTCCTCGAAAAATTGGAGGCCCGCGATGAAAAGTAAACTTATCCCCGGACGGATCCGGCCAATCAGCTTCATCTTCGTGATACCGCTGGTGGTACTATCCCTGACCATCGGCCTGATCGTGGCACAAATCAGTTTCAATCTGGCGGTGGATTACCGACTCCATCAACTGGAAAGCCAAATCTCCCCGATTGAGGTCGAAATTGACGATTCTGGCGAGGTAATTCTGCCGGACGAGCAAACTCCCGATGAGGCCACGGAAACACAGAGCCTGCTCCAAACCGAGGCAGAGAGGGAGATGATTGAACGGGTCGTTATGGCCGAGGCGATGGGAGAACCTTTCGAGGGTCAGGTGGCTGTGGCCCAGACGATTCTGGACAGGGCGGTCCTGTGGGATATGACCCCGGTGGAAGTCATCAGCCAGAACTCCCAGTATGCGGATATGTATCCCGGGGAAGGAAGCCAGAGCGTCAAGGATGCAGTGGCAGCGGTATTCGACCAGGGCCATAGAGCCTTCGAGGACCCGGTCACACATTTTCACAGTGGGTCCGAACCCTACTGGGCCGAGGTTAAAACCAGCCGGGGCCAGATAGGTGGACATAAATTCTACTACTAATTAGCAAGAGGTAAATCAATGGAAAAACGAGCATCCATAAGGAAAAAATGTGATGTATGCGGAACAGAGTTTGAAACCAGGAAGGACCGCCCGTCAAAAACTTGTTCGCCAGAATGCTTGTCCGTTTACAAGAAAACAAAGGCTGGGCTTTATAGAAAGTGCCTATACTGTGGGTCTGACTTTATTGCGAAAAAACAATCAACAAAATGCTGTAGCCAAAAATGTTCCGCTAATTATCTAAACGCATCCAAAAGCAAAATTGTTGAATGTGTCTACTGCGGAAAGGCATTTAAAAAGCCGAACTGCCACATAAGGAAAAATAACTATTGCTCGCTTGAATGTAGAAATAAACATTATGCGGAGAGCGGAATTCTAGAAAAAGAAAATCACCCAAATTGGAATGGCGGTGAAGCTTTACAAAACGGATACCATTTTAAGCGAATTGGTAAGGGCAAATATAAGGCTGCCCATCGGTTAATTATGGAAGGCCTGATTGGCAGGGAATTGCTTTCGGAAGAAATCGTGCACCATATTAATGGTGACAAAACATGCAACGCGCCAGAGAACCTGATGATCGTGACGAGGGAAGAGCACGCAAAAATACACAGGACGAGCCTTGCAGATGGGCAGGCATCAGGCGGAAGTGTTTGTTTATGAGTAGGAGGTAAGGCAAGCGATGAAGGACTACCGGGAAATTGCAGGGAGTTTTGAAGATGCGTTGAGTGGATTAGATATTCCAATAGCATTTGAGAACGCCATCAAAATAATGAAAAATCATCCGGACTTTTGCAATAAGATATCCCACTGGGATGAAACCATGTGGCTTATCATCGAAGAATTTTTAAACAACGGAGGGCAGACACAGGAGGATTTCTTCTTTAGAGCTTGCGCCCTATTGGAATCGTAATCAAGAAAGGAGCAACAACATGACATCTAAATATCTCGTTCACGCAGAACACAGCGATCCGGCCAACAGCATGATCATCGAATGCTCGGATGTCGCAGAAATGGTCCAGTACGCCAACGAATGCAGGAGGCAGGGTTACACAGTAAAAACGGAGGTTAGACATGAGGAAGAACCGAAGCCATTACATGGGAACGTCATTTCGTGACCGAGGAAGGATTGCAGGATCCGGCATGGCTTATGATCGCTACGACGATGAGAGCGTATTGGATAGCCATATCCGGCAGGGCAGACCAATTGGAATCTCGGAACGCGAGGAACGGGCTAAGCGAGAAAGGGAGGAATCACCAGTGATAACTTATTACATTAAAAAAGCACCCGGCGATGCGGGAACATCGGACCTGGGTGCAGATGAAAAGATTCAAGTAAATAATAACACTAACCCGAGCGAAACACAAGAAATTAAGCGGTTAGTGAAGTTTATTGGCCTATACAAGGAAATGGTTAAGCTTACGGGTTCGGGCTACGGCAAAATGGCTATCTCGGTCGACTTGTTTTCAGGCGACCGTGTGCAGGTTAGACATGAATGGTTTTTCGATAACATCACCGAGTATAACATAGACCACGATTTTTCTCCTAGCTACAGTTCTTACTGGGCTGAAATAAGCGGCATCATCGTGTTTTGCCTGGTGGAAAAGGAGGGCGAAGATGTATAGGTGCAACCGGTGCCAGGCGCTGTTTGAAACGCCCGGCAAAACAACCGTAATCCATTATGAGGTCGATACCAGGCAAAAGGAAACCGTACATATTTGCCCGGGATGCAGGAGCGAGGACTTTGAAGAAGTCACTTTGTGCAAAGGGTGCAATACAAACTACATAAAATCGCATCAGGACTACTGCTCGGACTGCTACCTTGATGTAACGAAGGCTATTAACGAACTGGCACAGCAGAAGGGGTTGCCATTCGCAGATACATTGGATCTTGTAGAAGCCTACTTCGAAAGGGTGTCGTGACATGTGGATCTGTTGCAGATGCCAAAACATCACAGATGACTATCCAAGCAACGATTATTGCCAAAACTGCAAGAACGAAAATGAGTTCGAGCAGATAGAAATGGAGGAAGCGGATGAATTTATACGAAAAAATCAACGCCATTATGGGGGAAGTCGAAAGTCTCCAGAAGGACGGCCGGGTCCAGTTCGGGACCACTAAATATAACTACCTGTCAGAAGCCAAAACGACGGCAGAGATGCGGAAACAGCTGGTCAAGCATAAATTAGTCATCCTACCGGTAAAGGTCGAGGAAACGGTAAACGGGAACGTCACACATGGCAAATACACCTATAAGCTAGTTGACGCAGAGAACCCGGAAGACTTTATCTTACTGGAAAGCGGAGGGCAGGGCCACGACTCGGCCGACAAGGGGTCCGGAAAGGCATCCAGCTACGCTTACAAGTACCTGATGTGGAGGACCTTCGCCATCCCGTCCAACGATGACCCGGATCAAGTAAGCTCTGACGAGATCATGGCCAACCAAAAGGATATGCCTAAAGAAGAAAAGGTTGACCCCAACCAGAAGATTGGCCCGGTTCAGGCCAAAGCCATCAAGGATCTGGCAGCCGCTACGGAATCCGACGTGGTTAAAATGTGCCAGCACTTCGGGGTCAAAGCCCTGGATGATCTAACTTTGGGGCAATGGGCGGAAGCCAAGAAAATCATGGAGAAGAAAAAGAAATGAAGTCAATTTTGATGGACTCAAAGGAATGTTTAGTGTGCGGCAGCCCTCATGTAGAAGTTCACCATGTGATGTTTGGCCCGGACCGCAAGAACGCTGACAAATACGGATTGACCGTCTACCTTTGCCCTGAGCACCACAGAGGGCCAGAAGGCCCGCATCACAACAAGCCCTTCGATATCGCCCTTAAGAGATTGGCGCAACGAACATTTTTAGAGACCCATACTCAAGAGGAATGGATGGCCCTGTTTATGAGGAATTACCTATGAATATCACAAAAGCAAGGTGGCACGAAGATTCTGACGGAACATGGATAAGCTTTCTGACCGACAAAAGGACCGCCCTTACCATGCTTGAACAACTTAACGATAAGGAATATGAGCTGGAAATCAAGGAGAAAAAGAAGCGCAGGTCGGTGGATGCGAACGCTTACTACTGGACGCTTGTAAGCAAACTATCGGCCAAATTACAGACCAGCCCGGTGGAGGTTTACCGGCAGCACATCCAGGACATCGGCAACAACTACGAGATCCTGCCCATAAAGGACGAGGCTGTTGATAAATTTAAAACCGCCTGGTCAAAGAACGGCATCGGGTGGGTCACCAATCTGATAGGCCCCAGTAAATTAAAGGGCTACACCAATCTCATGGCCTACTACGGATCCAGCACATACGACAGTAAGCAGATGACCCGGCTGATTGATCTGGTGGTTGAGGATTGCAAGGAAAACGGAATCGAGACCATGACCCCTGACGAGATCGCCAAACTTAATCAAACATGGAAGGAGGGATGAAGGATGGAGTTTGAAAAACACTACTGGGTTTATATTTTCGATAAACCTACGGCTACTGTGAAGAGAATGACGATGTCACAGATTATAACATACATAAAAATCTTCGGCGACAAGTACGATGTCATCGTAATGGACGGCAAGGAGGCTAAGGATGGCCAGGTATAGGCAGGTAGAAACTGCGTTTTGGAACGACGGCTTTGTTTTGAAGCTTACACCAGAGGAAAAATACTTCTATTTGTACTTGTTAACCAATCCGCACACGACACAATGCGGGATCTACGAGCTGCCGGAACGTATGGCCGAGGTAGAGACTGGATATAACCGGGAAACAGTGGAAAAATTACGTGACCGCTTCATAAACAAATACAAGAAAATCCGCTATTCCCCGAGCACTGAAGAGTATTGCGTTATTAACTGGCTTAAGTATAACAGCCTAAAAAGCCCGAAGGTTAAAGCCTGTATCGAAAAGGAGCTTTTAGCCGTAAAGGATAGGTCGTTGATAGGCTACCTATACACTATGGATAGTCTATCTATAGACTCGGGGGAAGAAGAAGAAAAAGAAGAAGAAGAAGAAGAAGAAGGAGAAGCCCCAGCAGATCCTTCTGGTAAGCCCAAAAGACACAAGTACGGCGAATACAAAAACGTTCTTTTGTCGGAAGATGAAATGGAAAAACTGAAAGCCGAATTCCCGTCAGACTATCAGGGCCGTATCGAGAGACTATCCGAATACGTGGCAAGTACGGGCAAAAAATACAAGAGCCACCTGGCGACTATCAGATCTTGGGCGAAGAAGGACAAACCGAAAGGAGATGATTTCACCATATGGCGAGATTAGACATAGAAAGCCAGTTGATCGGTACCTGGGTGCAAAACCAAATGCTCCAATACACCGAACTGTTTGAGCCGAGAGACTTTTTTTACTATCAGGGAACTTTTGAGGCCATCCGAAAAGCCATCGCAGACGGAAAGCCAGTCACGGTTGCGACGACGCACGGAGAATACCCGGCAGCCAACCTTGCGGCTATTATGATGAAAGCCTTCCCGACCCAAATCGAATCATGGGTGGAGCAGATGCAGGAAATTGTCGCATCAGACAAATTATCCGGGATATTAATGACCAGGCCATCAGGCTCCCCGTATGAGCAAGCGGCCGAACTCATTGAAGAGCTGAAGGAAATACTCCCGAAAACCAAACCCAGAGATACGAAACAGCTTTTGCTGGACCTGATCAACGAGATTGACGCTCGCAAAGAGAACAAGCGGAAGTTGAGTTACGGGATCCCATCACTGGACAAACGGACCAATGGAATCCACAAACAGAACCTTGTTATAGTGGCGGGCAGGCCCGGGATAGGCAAATCAGCCTTGGCTTTGCAGATAGCAAGCCATAACTGCGAACGGAAATCAAAAGTGCTGTTTGCCTCTCTCGAAATGGGCGAAACCGAACTGCTGGAAAGAATGGTCATGCACCTGTCGGACATTGACACTTACAACATGAAAACCGGGAATCTGACCAAGTACGAATGGAATCAGATTTCACTAGCAACAGACCGGATCGCCGAATACCCGCTGGACATCAACACCACAGTCAGAACTCCATCTCAGCTCCGGGTGGAGATTGCCAGAACACAGCCCGACCTTGTCATAGTTGACCAATTAGGGCTTTTACGGGATGAGAACCGGGTTAATTCCCGGAGAGAAGAAATTGTCAACATCACGAGGAAGTTGAAGTTGATGGCAATGGACTTTGACGTTCCGGTCATCGCCCTGGCACAAATCAACCGGGATGCCAACGAAACCATCCCGACCCTGGCCAACCTAAAGGAGTCTGGGAGCATCGAAGAAGATGCCAATGTCGTGATCATGCTCCATGCCCTATCGAGGCAACAATGCGAAAACAAGAACATAGCATGGCACGACCAGGACAGCGGGAAAAAGTCTCTACTCATCATGTTGGCCAAGCACCGGGCCGGGGAAACTGGCAATACGCCAGCAATCTACATCGGCAACAAATACAAAATCATGGAGGTGGGCAAGTGAATTCAAAACAAAAAGGCGGCAGGGGCGAAAGAGAGCTGGCCAGTAAACTCCGGGAACACGGATTTGACTGCCGGAGAGGGCAGCAGTTTTGCGCAGCTTCCGGCGATGCGGATGTAATCGGCTTACCCGGGATATGGATAGAGTGCAAACGGGTTGAGAAACTGAACATCTCTACGGCGATGGCGCAGGCGGTCCGGGATACAAAAGGCGACTACCCAACAGTATTCCACCGTAAGAACAACGAAGACTGGCTTGTGACCATGAGATTTGAGGACTGGATTGAAATTTACAAGGAGTGGTTTAGATAAGGAGGACCGAATGAAAGTAGAGGTAACTGGCCAGACGATGGTATTTGCGAAGGAATATGACGGCAGAACCTATTATTCCACCAGCATCGGCAAGAAAAAGCAGGATGGCACATACGACAACGGATATATTGATTTGCAGTTTAAAAAGGGCGTAGAAATCCCCAACAAGACCAAAATTGACATAAAGAACGGGTGGCTCACATTCTACCTGAAGGACAAAAAACCAGTGTGGCAGATTTTCGTATCTGAATTTGAAATGGAGGGCGGAGATGTCTACGAAGGATTCTCGCAAGTATCGGATGACGAAATTCCGTTCTGATTACGAAAAGAAAAAGGAGGGGCTGAGGGATAAAAACCTCTCCCCCGCCGAATACGAGAAAGAAATGCGTAAGCTGGCGAAGAAATTGAAAATCTAAAACGACATTAATGTCGGAAATGAGGAGGAACCCAAATGAAAGGCACATATAAAAGCAAAGTATACACAGACCGCCCGTCGTATGCAGACCTGGATGCTCCATACAAGTTCGAGGTTATTAAAGGCATAATTGCAAGGCGCTTAATTGAGCACCCGAACGCAATCTGCTCATACTCTGGCGGAAGTGACAGCGATATCATGCTGCACATGATAGAAACGGTGCGCGGTATGTTTAACCTTCCACCGGTGCAATACTGCTTTTTTAATACCGGGCTGGAAATGGAGGCAATAAAGCGCCATGTCCGCAACATGGAAAAAAAGTATGGCGTTACAATCACCGAGCACCGCCCTAAAAAGAACATAGTGCAAGCCACAAGAGAGTTTGGGCAGCCGTTTGTTTCGAAGATCATGTCGGCTGGGCTGGAAGGCATCCAAAAGAAAAACATTCCGCTAACGATCGCCGAAGAATACGCAAACGCAGATGATAAGGCGGCAAAGCGGTTAGAACTTAAAAAACGATATCCAGGGTGCGAAACAACGATAAACTTCCTATGCGGTTGCAATTCAAAAGGGGAACCCAGACCCGATATACAGCTGGTCATAAATTCATCAAAGTATATGCTGGACTTCATCAAAGAGAATCCGATTCCATTCAAAGTAAGCAATAAGTGCTGCGATTACTGCAAAAAGCAAGTGGCACACAGTGTTCAAAAGTCATTTGATATGGTTATCACGGGCGAACGCAGGGATGAGGGTGGCATGAGATCTGTACCTCGAAAAGATAATACGACCATGTGTTTTTCAGAAACAGCCGCTGGTCAATACAGGCTCCGACCATTGTATTATGTGTCGGACGCAGACAAGCAATGGTATAAAGATTACCACGGAATTAAATACTCCGATGCGTACGAAGTGTACGGGTTGACTCGCACCGGTTGTTGCGGATGCTCCATATCGGCAAAAGCGGTTGAGGATTTAGAAAAGATACGGCCGTTTGAACCAAATCTGGTAAAAGCTGCGTGGAATGTGTTTGGTGATAGCTATCGATACCGTCAGCAGTACAACGAATACAAGGCGCTCAGGCGAAGCATGGAGGCTACGCAGGCCATCCACGGGCAAACAGAAATGGAGATACCAGGTTAATTCGCTTTTCAAAATGGAGCAGCTGGATGAGGTTATAGCAGTGTAGGTAACGCCAGAGTGGAACTGCCCGAATGGGCGATACCCGACAAGGTACAAATCGCCCACATAATCCAAGATTACACCCGATAGGGGCGAAGTAGCACTTTAGTCGGTCATAATGCAACTTATACTTTTAGTTATGCCCGAATGGGCAAAGTAGTTTCTAATAAGGAGGGAAAAGGAATGAGTAAGATTGACGAATTTAACAAGGCTAGAGAGACTTATAACAGAGTAAAAAACAATTTATTTAATGCCACGCGAAGAGACCGTGAGGGCAACAGAGAAGAACGCAACGACAAGGCTGTTTTAGCAATTAGATACTATGATAAACACACACCAGATTGGAACGATGCTTGTCTAATCTTACACGCTTCACACGGCTATTATGGTTCTTCAAGCGGATATAGCGACATGGATAATGCAACTGCAAAATATATGGTTAAGGCATTAAACAATCACTTGAAAGAAATCGCTGACGAAGCAATTGAGATGGCAAAAGCGGACATGGAGTCGGCGAGAAAAGCCGCAGAAAACGAAGCAAAGCTTGTGCTAGGAGAAATCACAACATAATGATTACTAATGCCCGAATGGGCGAAGTAGTTTCTACTAAGTGCGAAAGGAGAATCAAATGAATCAATTAGAAAATTATATTGTAGAAGTCTACAGCGAGAAAGACTTTGAACATAAAGAATTAGGTCAAATGGTTCAAGTATCATTGAAAACGGACTGTTATGGCAGAGAAAATGTAACAACTGAATGGTTTAAGCCTGACGAATGGAAACAGGTAAAAGAACAAGGTTATTTCATGGCTTAATGATTACTAATGCCCGAATGGGAGAGGAGGTAGTGATGGATAAAAGTCAAGATACTCAACGTAGAATCCACGACTCTATAATGGCAGAAATTGATAGTATTTATGAGAAAGTAACGGAACACGAAAACTTAAAACCGTGCCCATTCTGTGGTGGAGAGGCTGTAATTGGCGATGGCGGGTATTCGGGAGAAAAATTCTTTGTTCGCTGCCGTGAATCAAATTGCCCCGCGGCATTCGGGACTATACGCAAAACATATGACGAAGCAGTGGCTGTATGGAACCACCGAGCTTTAATGACAATGAGTGCCGAGAATCATTCGGAAGAAGAGGTTGCTAAGTTTTTATGTGATGATTGTATTTATGATGATAATAGCTGTTGTGGTTATGATAGTGATGATCCTGATGATTACTGTTTTAATGGAAATAAGCGCGTTAGGCGGTAGGATGAGGGGCTAATTCTAGGAAGTACTAAATATTTACTACTGGGTTTAAAAGAGGAGAAGAACAATGAACTATGATCCGAATATTAATCAGGGAACACATAAAGTTAAAATCTCCCTACAGCAGTGGGATTATAAAGGAACGGTAATTGTTGAGGTAGGTGGAAACTGTAAAGGGAAGTCGGTTCTTGAAGCGGCAACAGAATTATATGAAGAGAATATTCTTGAATCAGACTGTAATTTTAAATTCATAGATAACGGTGAAGTTGAAGGGTTCCACTGTGAGCTTGGTAACGGTTCTGGTGACATATTGGAAATTGAGGAAGAATGGTATGGGCTCGGTAGCCTTATCGTTGGATTGGAAATTATTGACTTTTGTGGGAGAGATTAATAATTTATGAAGGTGAGGAGGAACTGGCGATGAAAAGAATTATAATTGTAACAGCAGATGGAGACGGAAATGCTCCTGCGGGTTGTAAAGTTGGGACTATAGTCCGAACTTTAAATGGGACGTATAGAATAGTGAGCAGATGGAAAGCATTCTGGTCAAGAAAGGCTCACTATAACCCTTATAGCGGTTATTGGAGTGAGCAGATTAGTTTCGAATGGGCGAGGAGGTAGTGATGCCAATTAAAAAACTGACGAAAAAGTTACGGAAGTCACAGGACACAAGCCTTTTCCATGATTCCAGAGCAGATGTAAGGAGCATTATGGAGGTTTGCAATGAACTGACGGACAAGGTGAATGAAATAATAGGGTTTCTTAACGAGCAAGAACGGAGGAGGTAGTGATGGAACGGTTAACTAAAAGAACAGCCGAAGGGATAGCATACCTTACCAATGTCAAACAAGACGAGCAAGTGATAGAGGGAAGTCGAAACACGTTACAGTACCTATATGACAGTTGGCAGAAACTTGCGGAGTACGAGGATAGGGATGAAAAATGGTGTGAATACTGCGATGAAAGAAATATGCCGTTGTGGTGGAATAATGCAGGGCATCCGACAAAATCATTTATTGAACCGAATTTCTGCCCCATGTGTGGAAGGCAATTAACGGAAGGATTGGAGGTAGCCAATGAGAACGATTAAATTCCGAGGGAAGCGGTTGGATAACGGGGAATGGGTGTATGGGTTTCTCACATGCTACACAGAAAAAGTAGCCGCTATCCAGCATTGGGATAAAAAAGGGAACCTTACTGGATACGGAACTGACCCCGAATCGGTCGGTCAATGGACTGGTCTGGTGGATAAAAATGGCAAGGAGATATTCGAGGGGGATGTTATAAAAAAAGGACTTTACAACCCAGACACATTAAAAGTTGAATTCTTAAATGGTTGGTTTGGAGTGTTCAATGAGGGTGGTACGAGATTACTACAATTTACCGAAGAATGTGTTGAAGTTATCGGCAACATCCACGACAATCCTGAACTGATGGAGGTGGAGTGATGGATAACCAAATCGAAATTCCGGGGACGAACATTCAGCCGACCTGTTACAGCTGCAAACATTTTTCGGAGTTGAAAGAGCCGCGGGCAATCAACAAGGATTCAAGCATCTACGGGTACTGCTTCAAACACGGCACTGCCACTCATAATTTAAACATGGGCAAAGGCCTGGCGGTGTATGTACCAGAAGGGGCCTGTAAAGAAAGGGTTAAGAGGTGACACTATGAACCTATCAGCAGAACTACAGAAAGTCTACAACGAAGGCCGCAGAGCCGGTCTGAACGAGGCTTACAATATCATATCGGAGCTGCACGGCTTCGAGCAGAACAAATACAACCTGACCAACGACACCCGGCAGGCCCAGGTTTACACGGCCACCAAGGGAGTATTGAACCGGGCGAAGGCTACGATTGAGCATCATATCGGGGAGGTGGAGTGAATGATAGAAAAACCGCCGCTCGGACTAAAGCCGAGATTCATACACGACCAACAGTGGGCAAACGAAATCGGAGGGGCAATAATCCGACGATTGGAGGCAGGCTACCCCATCCCCATTGAATGGGTGGAGGAATATAACGAACTGCTCGGCAGGGATTACACAAAAAAGAAGGAGGAACGGAAATGAAAACACCCAAAATCACAGAAAGCCAAATCCTAGAAGGAATCAAAGCTGGCCTGAACGATTCGCAAATCGCCAAAATGTACGGCATGACCCAGGGCGGCATATCCCCGAGATGTAAAAAGCTCCGGGCATCGCTCACCGCCCAGGAAGAGCCTGACCCGGAACCGACCGCTCCACCCTTGGCCACTGTGCCCTGGGAAAGCCTGCGCAAGGACATGAGGCTCCTGTGGGGCAAGAAACGGTTCATCGTCCGGTCTCTCGACGGGGGTACCTGCGTATTGACCAGTATGGGAGGGCAGGCAATCCCACTCACCCGGAAAGAGTTCGAACGGCGAGGCTTCTCCCCGGTTCCGGAAGGCGACCCGCAAGGCGCTCCTGTGATTGAGTATAAGCTGGGCGAGGAACCGGAAGGGCAGCCGAAGTATGAGCCGAAATCCGAGACGGTGATGGTGAAGAAGCCGGAGCCAGTGATAAGCAAAGAGACCTGTGTAGTAGACGAAATGGCCAGCCACCGCACCCGGCCGGAAATGGCAATAATTAAGGCAAACCCAAAACTTTTAAGGGAATCGGAATCATCCGGGCAGAAGATTACAGAGATTAAAATGCCCGTCCTCACACAGGCGGAGGCCAAAGAGGTGCTCAAACAATACGATGAGGCCAACCTCGGCAAAGAGCAAGCCGACCCCTTCGAATCCCTTATCATGGCAAAGGCCCGGGAAGATGTGACCCGCTTCAAACAGATCCGGTCCGAGATACAGAAACGACTGGATACAGCCGACCATATTCCGATTGAAATTCTAAACGACTATGAGAAGCTGATCCAGGCGGCCGGGAGGTAGACCATGAAGAACCCATGCGCAAAGTGCCACCCGCCGAAACGTTACCCGGGTTGCCACGGGCACTGTGAGGATGAGGCGGCGTTCCTCGAAATAGATCTGGCCAAACGGAAAGAGGCCCGGGCAGAACGAGAAAAGGAGCTGGCGTTCACAGAGTTTCGGATTGAACGGGTGGAGTTCTGTAAGAGGCGAGCAGGAATGGAGTGATCGGATGGATACAAGACCACTGAACCCAAATAAATATAGCATCAGCAAGAATCGGTTCCGGGAGCTCTACTACTTCTGCTTACAATATCACGAGTGGAAGGACGAGCTGGAATATCTCCGGCCAGACTACCGGGAGACCAGACAGAGCGGTCAGCCGATGGGGTCCTGCATATCCGACCAGACCGGCACGTTGGGAGTTCGGAGGGCAGAGCTGTCAAAGAGGTGCGAATTAATTGAGCAGACCGCTATCGAAGCGGACCCGGATATCTATCAGTACATCATCAAGGCGGTGACCAACGAGAAGATTACGTTCAATTATCTCAAGATGATAATGGGCATACCGTGTGAGAGGGATATGTACTATGACCGCCGAAGAAGATTCTATTGGCTGCTATCGAAAAAAATATAAACGACCGTACTCACAGGACAAGTCTATGTTGTATAGTGGTAGCGTGGAAAGATATAGATAGTCCTCCTTTTCCAAGATTGAGCCGTTCGGTTAAGACCACGGCTCTTTCTGCATTATTAGCATGCAAAGTTCCAGGCGGTGACGGATATATAACGAGAGTCCGTTTAAATGTCAACATACACGCAACCGCCTATAATTATTAACCATATTCCCGACACCGGGGAAACGATACATGGCCACGTGGGGCAAATACAAATCACATATGGGCCCTGGGGTTGGGCGAGCTTGATTTGTAAAAGAAAGGTATAACGATGCTAACGAAACAATGTCCGAGATGCAGAAAGATAATTCCATACGGGATGCCATCATGCGAGGCATGCAGACCCGCCATGGAGGAACAGGCGGAACAAGCCAAGGCAAAGCGGAACCGGTACTACGACGATAAGCGGAGGGATGCCAGGTCTAAAGCTTTCTACAACAGCCCGGCTTGGAGGATGCTATCTCACACAGTGCTGCAACGAGACGAGTATCGATGTCAGATATGTCATGATGAGATAGCCTCGGAAGTCCATCACGTGGAGCCGATACGCACCGCATGGGATAGGCGGCTAGACCCAACCAACTGTATCTCCATCTGTACCGCATGCCACAATAAGCAGAGAGATTAGGGGGAGGGCACCTCGAATTGTTTGAAACGCTGGTCTATTGACA
>Ga0302242_1000637_pt1 | contig 32399 bp, 35 predicted proteins | sample AAG_UR_Lys_MG_FD_193510 | JGI IMG/M metagenome (GOLD analysis project Ga0302242, IMG submission 193510) | Enriched activated sludge microbial communities from anaerobic digester in WTTP, New Holstein, Wisconsin, United States - AAG_UR_Lys | ecosystem: Engineered > Bioreactor > Anaerobic >...
ATCTCTTTGTGTTCAATAAGTCAGACAAATACGTCTTTTTTATGGATGGGGATATTTTAATGGGAGCGAAACAAAACAGGGTGCTGAACACCTCGGTTTTGCTGGCCCCGAATTCAAAATCGACCCTTCCGGTAAGCTGCGTGGAGCAGGGCAGGTGGAGTAAAACCTCGGATAGTTTCGCTTACACGGCCAATATTTCGCCGCATAGAATTCGCGCGTTAAAATCCGAAGCGGTTAAGGAAAGCCTCAGAAAAAGCAATATGTATATGGCCGACTAGGGGCGGGTTTGGAACGAGGTGAACAGCTATCATGCCGCATATAGGGTCAAATCTTCTACGATGAATTTGAACGAGCTTTTCGACAGTGAAGGCGGGAATTTCGAAGACTACATTAAGGATTTCAAACCGGACGAGAAGGCGAACGGCCTTGCCGTCTTTTCCGACGACAGGCTCGTCAACATAGACGTATTCAACAGGACGGACATCTATCGGGAATATTTTCCGAAGATACTTAGAAGCTCCGCCATCGAGATTTTTCAGCTCGATGATTCGGCCAGGAATCTTGCCGAAGCGGATGCGATTTCCCGGACCGAATCCTTGTTCGGCGAGCTTGCGAAAGCGCCCTTCTCGGAGCATCCGGGCGTGGGGGAGGGTAATGAAAAGAGATATGATAACGACGAGTTTACGGGGTTTGAACTCAGCTTTGGCGATAAGATGGTCCATCTTACTTTGCTTAGCATCGAAAAAGGAAGAGACTTTTAAGAAAATGGCACTCTTTCCAGATTCTTGGGATTGAAAACCCATCAGATGCCGTGGATCTGGTGTAAATCTCTTCATACAAGCGCAGTTCGGATTGCCGCGAATGGATTTCCAGCCTATGCTGTTAAGGTACTCGAGTGAAATCTTGGCCTGAATACTTTTTTTAAATGCATTTTTTAGGCTTTAAGGTTAGACTAATGTATATACTGGTCGCCAATGCGTGCAATATAGAATGTACTGAACCTATCGCCGATAAAATGCAAATTCGCTTCAACCGAAATGGCTTGAACATGCCAATGGCTTTACATGGACCCAAGCCGTCAACTTGCGGTAGGGCACGCGTATCCCGATAATTTTTAAAAGGAGGTCCCCCCCCATGGCCAGACGGCTCATCGATCTAAGCATCGCCATCGAGAACGGTATCCCCTCCGATCCGCCGGCGATGATACCGAATGTCCAGTACATGTCGCACGAGGAGGGGGCGGAGCAAATGGTCCCCTTCTTCCCCGGCATCGATCCGGAGCGCGACCTGCCCGACGGAAAGGGATGGGCGCTCGAGCTTGTCACCCTCACCACTCATTCGGGGACGCACTTAGACGCGCCCTGGCACTACCATCCCACCATGAGCGGAGGGCTCAAGGCTCTTACCATAGACGAGGTGCCGCTGGAATGGTGCACGGGCGACGGGGTAAAGCTCGATTTCAGGAAATACCCGGATGGATACCTGGTAAGCGCGGCGGACATGGAGGCCGCCTTTGCCGGGATCGATTACACCCTCAAGGAGGGCGACATAGTGCTCGTAAATACCGGGGCCGATGCCTACTGGGGTAAGGGCGAATACCTCATACGGGGCTGCGGCATGGGGAGGGAGGCGACCCTGTGGCTTTGCGAAAGGGGGGTGCGGGTGGTCGGCACCGACGCGTGGAGCTGGGACAGGCCGCTGCCCCTCATCGCCCAGGAATTTCAGAAAATCGGGGATGCATCTATTATATGGGAGGGGCATTTCGCCGGCATCGAGCGCGGATATTGCCACATTGAAAAGCTCACCAATCTCGACAAGCTTCCCCCCTTCGGCTTTACCGTGTACTGCTTTCCGATCAAGATCAGGGGGGCAAGCGCCGGATGGATACGCGCCGTCGCGGCGGTGAACGAGTGACGGGGAAAAGGCTTGACAAAAAGTGGCGCCGAAATTCATGCTCTTCGGCTGAGGGTGCACGATGACATTCGCAAAGGGCAACCTGGGTTTTTTCCTGGCCTTCCTGATTTTAGGGGGGATACTCGGTTCCGCGCTCGGAACGCTGATAGTAAAGCTTTTCCCGGCGCTTCAGATCATCAACGCCGGACTTACCGGCCCGCTCTCGCTTAACCTCGAGATTATTAGCTTCGGGGTAAAGTTAAACCTTTCGGCGATAGTCGGTATGGTCGCCGGGGTTCTCATTTTTCGCAGGGTGTAATTGGCAGTAAGGCCGCGCTCGCGGCTATCACGCGGAACGGGTGTGGATACGCCCGGTCCGTAGAAACCCAAACCGGCCAAAGGCCGGTTGCCGCCGACCTTGACCGATACGAACTCCGATTGGGGATTATTGCGCGGCACGGGGGTGTGCCGTCTCGGCGCGCCGCGCCTTGAGCCGTTTTACCTGCGGGCGAAAATGTTCCGTTATTTTATTAAATATAAGGGGGTACCGTACATTGTCAGTAGTATCGATGAAAGCGCTTCTGGAATCCGGCGTCCATTTCGGGCACCAGACGAGGAGATGGAATCCGAGGATGGCCCAGTTTATCTTTACGGCCCGCAACGGCATCCATATCATAGATCTACAGAAAACCATGCAGCGGCTGAAGATCGCATATGCCGCCATGAAGGAGGTCGCCGCGAACGGCGGAAAGGTGCTCTTTGTGGGTACCAAGAAGCAGGCCCAGTCGGCGATAGAGGAATACGCGCAGAAGTGCGGCATGTATTTTGTGGCCGAGCGCTGGCTTGGAGGGCTGCTTACCAACTTCCATACCGTAAGCAACTCGATCGAGCGCCTGAAGGGCCTCGAGAAGATGTCGGAAACGGGCTCATGGGACGCCGAGACGAAGAAGGAGATCCTGGACCTGAGCCGCGAACTCGCCAAGAAGCACAAGGTGCTGAAGGGGATCAAGGACATGAGCAGGATCCCCGACGCGCTCTTCATTATCGACCCCAAAAGGGAGGCGATTGCGGTCAACGAGGCGCGCAAACTCGGAATCCCGATCTTTGCGGTTGTCGATACCAACTGCAATCCGGACGAAATCGACTATCCGATCCCGGGGAATGACGACGCCATACGGGCCATCGCGCTTTTCCTCGACGTGGTGTCGAGGGCTATAGTGGAGGGGCAGTCCGGCGGACAGACCGAGGGCATGGAGGACATCGAGGAGGCAGAGGAGATGACGGGCGAAGCCGCGAGCGCCGAAGAGGAGGGCGGCCCGGTCGAAGAAGGCGACGCAAAGACCAAGTCCGCCGTCGAGGCGAAGGAGCAGTACCGCAAGAAATACGAGGACCAGTACGACGCCGACGAGAAGACCTCGTGGTGATGCGGTCCTGCGTTAATTACAAGATCACAGGAGAGGGACAACGTGGCTGATATTACATCCGATATGATAAAGGAGCTAAGAGAGAAGACGCAGGCCGGCATGCTCGATTGCAAAAAGGCTCTAATCGAGTGCGGCGGGGACATGGAGAAGGCGGTCGAGTTCCTTCGCAAGAAGGGCCTCGCTTCGGCGAACAAGAGGATGGGGCGCGAGGCCCGCGAGGGAATCATAGCCTCGTACATCCACATGAACAGCAAACTCGGCGTGCTTTTGGAGCTCAACAGCGAAACCGATTTCGTGGCGAAGAACGCGGATTTCCAGGAGCTTGCCAAGGAGATAGCCATGCAGGTGGCGGCGTCGAACCCGCTGTACGTTGACATAGACGACGTCCCCGCGGAGGAACTCGAAAAGGAAAAGGACATCTACCGCGACCAGATGAAGGACTCGGGCAAACCGGAGCAGGTGGTGGAAAAGATCGTCGAGGGAAAGATCAAAAAATACTACCAGGAAGTCTGCCTCATGGAGCAGGAGTACATAAAAGACTCAAAGCTCACGATACGGGACCTGGTGAAGAACAAGATCGCCACCTACGGCGAGAACATAACGGTCGGAAGGTTCACGCGTTATAAGATAGGCGGATAACGATGGATTCGGAGACCGGCCGTTCGGACCTCAAATATCGCCGCATCGTAGTCAAGCTGAGCGGAGAGGCGCTGGCGGGCGAGGACCGCTTCGGCATAGATCCCGAGACGGTCAAGCGGATCGCCCGCGAGATCGCCGAGGTGTACCGGCTCGGAGTGCAGGTGGGCGTGGTGATCGGCGGCGGCAACATATTCCGCGGCTCGGTGGGGAAGGCTCTGGGGATGGAGCAGACCACCGGCGATTACATGGGCATGCTCGCCACGGTGATCAACGCGCTGGCCATGCAGGACGCCCTCGAAAAGCTCGGTACGCCGACCAGGGTGATGACCGCCATAGAGATGAGGGCTGTCGCCGAGCCGTACATAAGGAGGCGCGCCATCCGCCACCTCGAAAAGGGGCGCGTGGTGATTCTTTCGGCCGGCACCGGGAACCCATTTTTCACCACGGATACGGCAGCGGGGCTTCGCGCCATCGAGATAGGGGCCGAGGTGCTGATGAAGGCCACGAAGGTGGACGGCGTCTACGATTCCGATCCTGCCAGGAACAGCGGCGCGACGAGGATAGATTCCATCGGCTACCTCGAGGTGATCGAGAGGCAGCTAAGGGTGATGGACCTCACCGCCATCTCGCTCTGCATGGACAACCGCCTGCCCATCATAGTGTTCAATCTTCTAAGCGAGGACTCAATTAAAAAGGCCGTTACCGGCCGGACCATAGGCACAACCATATCCTGAGTTACCGGAGGACGGGAATAATGATCGATGACATTATCGCGGACGCGGAAGAGCGGATGACCAAGAGCATCAAGGCGCTCGAGAAGGAGTTTGGGGCAATCCGTACGGGCCGGGCCAATCCGTCCATCTTCGACGGGGTTAGGGTGAACGTATACGATTCGATGATGCCCTTGAACCAGCTTGCGACGATTTCGTGTCCTGAGCCGCGCCTGGTCGTCATACAGCCGTGGGACCGGGGGAATCTCGCCGCGATCGAGAAGGCGATTCTGAAATCGGACCTCTCGCTCAATCCCAACAACGATGGAAATTTAATCCGCATACAAATTCCGGACCTCACCGAGGAGCGGCGCAAGGAATACGTAAAGCTCGCCAAACACAAGGCGGAGGAGTGCAGGGTTTCCATCCGCAACATCCGCCGCGACGCTAACGACATGATAAAGGACCTCGAGAAGCAAAAGGAGATCTCGGAGGACGAATCGAAGGCCGCTGTGGCGAAGGTGCAGAAGATAACCGACAGGTTTACGGATGACGTGCAGAAGCTGACCGACAACAAGGAAAAGGAGATCAGCCATATCTAATCATATCGACTCTTTCGGGGCGGGCGCGGACGCCGCCCGAACCGCGGGGCCGTTAAGAACTGATACGCGCGATCGGAGCGCCCTGTTTGACGCCTGGGACATAAAATGAAAGATTATTCGCTCCTTATAGACAGGGAGAATATCCCGCGCCATGTCGCCATCATCATGGACGGCAACGGCCGCTGGGCCAGGCGGCGCTCGCTTCCCCGCGTGGAGGGACATCGCAGGGGCGCACAGGTTATCGAATCGCTTATGGATACGGCAATCGACCTCGGTATAGAGGTCGTTTCGCTGTACGCCTTCTCGACCGAGAACTGGTCGAGGCCTAAGGACGAAATTGCCGGTATATGGCGCCTCTTGGAGATGTTCTTCGAGGCGAACATCGATGCCATAATGAAAAAGGGGGTGCTGCTTCGCCATTCGGGCTCCATGCGGCGCCTGCCGGCCTCGGCCAGGCGCATTATAGAGGAATCGGTGGCCAGGACGCGAGGAAACAGGGCCATAACATTGAATTTCTGCCTCAATTACGGCGGGCGTCAGGAGCTTGTCGAGGCGGTAAACGCCTGGGCGGCCTCGAAAAGGCAGGGCGAGAAGCTGACGGAGCGTTCGTTCGAGCGCCATCTTTACACCGCGGGACTTCCGGACGTGGACCTTCTTATCCGCACCAGCGGGGAGCGCCGCGTCAGTAATTTCCTGCTGTGGCAGATAGCCTACGCTGAAATGATATTCACAAGCGTCCTCTGGCCGGACTTCAGGCCGCGTCACCTGTACCGGATGATTTACGAATACCAGCAAAGGGACAGGAGGTTCGGCGGACTATGAACGAGACATCCAAGCGAATACTAAGCGCGGCCGTGGCGCTGCCAATTTACTGCTTTCTGGTGGTAAGTGACGTATTCTATTCAATTCCGATCCTGATAGCATCGCTCCTCATCTCGCTCGGCTGCCTGTGGGAGTACTACCAGATAAGCTCCCGTGACGAAGGAAACCGCCCTTTCATAGCGGCGGGCATGGCGATGGCGGTCGCCGTTAACCTGGTCATGTATCTGTACGCCTTCGGCAGGGTTTACGGATATGCCGCTCACGTTCCGCCCTTCGACGCGCGCTTCATCTTTGCGGTGTTCGCCATCGGGCTTCCAATCGTTTTTGCCGTGCATATTCGGAAAAGGCCGGTGGCGGGAGGCATCTACTCCCTTGCCACTACAGTTTTCGGGGTGGTGTTCATAGCCTTTCTGTTTTCGCACATCATCCTTTTAAAGGCCCTAAAGGACGGCTACATCTATGTTCTCATCCTCAACGCGATCGTCATGCTGAACGATTCGGGCGCATATTTCGGCGGTGTGTATTTCGGAAAACACAAGGCCGGGTTCAAGGTTTCCCCAAACAAATCGTGGGAGGGATACTTCTCCGGCCTTCTTACCAGCATCCTCTCCATGCTTATTGCGAGCATGGTCCTCGAAAGCTTTTTCGGCAAGAGCCTGTTCTCCATGGTCGAGGCCGCGATTATAGGAATCGCAATCAGCCTGATAGGTAATATCGGAGACCTCGCCGAGTCGGCGCTCAAGCGCGACGGGGCAATAAAGGACTCCGGTTCGCTCATCCCGGGACACGGGGGTTTTTGGGACGTTTTCGATTCCATGATAGTCACGCTTCCGCTTTTTTATTATTATCTTGTGCTTAAGGGCGTCCAGTAAGCCCCGGGAAAGATGTCCTTAACGGTCAGCATCCTGGGCTCCACCGGGTCCATCGGCGTTTCGGCCCTGCGGGCCATCCGCTCGCAGGGGACCGATTTCCGCGTGTCCGGGCTTGCGTGCAACAGGAACACGGCGCTGCTCGGAGAGCAGATAGAGGAATTCCGCCCGTCCGCGGTGGCCGTCGCCTCCGACAACGAGACGCGCTCCTGCGTGGACGAATTGAAGACGCGCTTTCCGGATGTGGAGTTTTTTGACGGGCCTGAGGGCGTTTTGGAGCTTGCCCGCCGCCAGGTCGACATAGTGCTCTCCGCCATAGTCGGAGCGGCGGGACTTCGGCCAACGCTCGAGGCGGTGCCCCACGCGCGCCGCATAGCGCTGGCCAACAAGGAGACGCTAGTCATGGCGGGGAGCCTGTTTATGGACATGGTCCGGGTGCACGGCGTCGAGCTTATCCCCGTCGACAGCGAGCACAGCGCGGTGTTCTCGCTTCTGGAGAGGCTCGAGCCCTCGGAGGTCGAGCGGATTGTCCTTACGGCCTCGGGCGGGAGCCTTCGCGACCGCGACGCCGACGATCTGGGCGGCGTAACCCCGGGCGAGGCGCTGAATCATCCCACATGGAGCATGGGAAGCAAGATAACGATAGACTCGGCCACGCTTATGAACAAGGGGCTCGAGGTGATAGAGGCGCATCACCTTTTTGACATGGCCTACGACGATATAGACGTGCTCATCCACCCGGAGAGCGTGATACACTCGATGGTGGAAACCATAGACGGCTCATTGTACGCCCTTTTGGGTGTTCCGGACATGGCGCTTCCCATTCTCTCCGCGCTGACCCATCCAAAGAGGCGGCGCAACCCCTTCGGCCGGCTGAGGCTGGAGGAGATGGGAGGCCTTAGCTTCCGCCCCGTGGACGCGCGCCGATACCCTGCGCTGGACCTGTGTTACGCGGCGGGGCGCGCAGGCGGGACGGCCCCCGCAGCGCTCAACGGCGCCAACGAGGCGGCGGTGGGCCTGTTCCTGGAGCACCGGATAGGCTTTACCGACATAGTGCGTCTGGTCGAGGAGGTGTTGTCCACGCACCGGCGAATCGACGAGCCGACGATAGACGACATTTTCCGGGCGGACGCCTGGGCCCGCGAGGCCGTACACAATTTACTGAGAGGTTAGCGATGGCGACACTTATCTACATACTTGCCGCGGTGGTCCTGCTGGGCCTTTGCATATTTGTGCACGAGCTGGGCCATCTTCTGGGCGGCATGATGGTCGGAATAAAGGCGCGGGTCTTTTCCATAGGATACGGAAAGGGCTTCATAAAGAAACGGATAGGGGATACGACCTATCAGCTTACCCTAATACCCTTCGGCGGATACTGCCAGTTTTACGGGGACGATCCATCGGAGGAGCGGAAGGGCGAATCTTACGAGTTCCTCACGGCGCACCCGGTAAAGCGCATAGTGACGGTAATCATGGGGCCGCTGTTCAACCTGCTTTTCGGAATACTTCTCTTTTTCATGATGAACATGATCGGCTATGATGTAGAGACAAACAGGATACACATACCGGATTATTTCACTCGTGGCGAGTACGTGTCCCCGGCCTATGAGTCGGGAATGCGCTCCGGCGACGCCATAGTGGGCATTAACGGCAAAAGGATCGCCTCGTTCCAGGATATTCAGAATTCGATAGTCTTTTCGGACGGCCGTCCGGCCATGGTGCGGGTGCTCCGCGATGGGCGCGAGATGGAGTTTGCCGTCGCCCCGAAGCGCTTTTCCGAAAAGGGCTATTATACCATAGGGGTGATGCCCTACGGCGAGAGGGTGCTCGTGGCGCGAAGCCTCGAGAAGGACGCGGCCGAGGAGGCAGGGATCAGGCAGTACGACGAGGTTAAGGCCATCGACGGCCGTCCGGTCAAAACCCCCGCGGAATTCACGGCGCATATCCGCGCGAACGCCGGCAGAGAGCTCCACCTGCTCATAGTGCGCGGCGGGAGGGAGATGGAGCTGCCGGTCACGCCGAGGCTTAAGGAGACAATCACGATCAGGGAGTTCGAGGACGCGCGCTTCAAGGGGGAGAGGATGGAGCTTTCCACCGACAAGCTCGATCTGGTCAAAAACGGAATAGCTCGCGGAAGCGTGAAGATAAACGGCGAGCGAATGGCCTCCATCGCGGATTTACAGAGGCGGCTGGAGCGCACCAAGGGCCAACGGGTGCGCCTGGAGACGGCCGGCGGCACCTATACCGGGCTCGTTTCCTACGAAAAATTCGGCTTCATCGGCGTCGAAACCGGAATCGCGCCGGAGATGGTCCCGCTTCGCTTCGGTCTCGCCGAGGGTTTCGCCAAATCGCTCATCGACCCCTTCGACTTCATCGTGCTGAATATCAAGGGAATCGGGAAGCTCTTCTCTGGCGAACTCGACGTGCGGCAGAACCTCTCTGGGCCCATAAGGATAGCCAAGATCGCCGGGGATACCGCGTACTATAGGGGCGTTTCGGCATTCATCATCCTAATGGCGAAGATTTCCATCATCCTCATGGTGATGAACCTGCTGCCCATCCCGGCAGTGGACGGGAGCTTCATCCTCTTCTTCACCTATGAGGCCATAAAGGGAAGCCCCATAAACCAGAAGGTGCTGGAGAAGATACAGTTCGTGGGGATCGCGCTTCTTATCATATTAGGGGTGTTCGTGATATTCAACGATTTGAGCTTCTTTCCTTTTTTCCAGAAGCTCTTCCAATAGCCCGGCGCTGTGCATGGCCCAGCCGGGCTTTTTGGGCAGGCATATAATCGGCAATAAAATCGAACGTGAACGCTAAGAGAAATGAGACCCGCCCCGTCAGGGTGCGGGGGCTGGTTATCGGCGGAGGCGCTCCAGTGTCGGTACAGTCCATGACGAACGTACCCATAGAGGACGTAAGAGGGACGATCGACCAGATAGAGCGGCTCCGCGAGGCGGGTGCGGAGCTTGTCCGTGTCGCGCTGAGAAACGAATCGTCTCTGGATTTTTTAAAAAATATCCGCGCCGCGGTCGACATGCCCCTCTCGGCCGACGTGCATTTCAACCACCGGATCGCCATCGGGGCGATCGAGGCCGGTATCGACAAGGTTCGCATAAACCCCGGCAACATCGGCGACGATGCGAAGGTGCGCGAGGTGGTGCGCGCCGCAAGCGAGCATTCGGTCCCGATACGCATCGGCGTAAACGGAGGCTCCCTGGACCGCTCGCGCTACCCCGAGCTCAATGCCGAAAGCCTGGTCGCCTCGGCCATGGAGCACGTTCGCATTCTGGAGGACAACAGCTTCTTCGATATCGTCGTTTCCATAAAGGCCTCCGATGTGCGGCTCACCGTGGAGGCCAACAGGCTCTTCGCCGCCACGGCGCCCTATCCGCTGCATATAGGGCTAACGGAGGCGGGGTACGGCCTCTCCTGCGTTGTGCACAGTTCGGCGGCCATGGGCTCGCTCCTGCTTGACGGCGTTGGCGACACCATCCGCGTATCAATGACCGGCGACCCGGTCGAGGAGATAGCTGTCGCCAGGAACATACTGGAGGCGGTAGGCCTCCGCGCCGCTCCGGTTCGCGTTATAGCCTGTCCCACATGCGGACGTACGGACCCATCTCTTGATCTTCTCTCGATCGCACGGGAGGTCGAGGACGAACTGTTGAGGCGCTTCGGCGACATGCTTGCCCGGTCGGGCCGCGGCGTGGTCGTTGCGGTAATGGGCTGCGAGGTCAACGGGCCGGGAGAGGCGGCGCATGCGGACGCGGGAATAGCCGGCGGCCGCGGCGGGAGGATGCTGCTCTTCGCCCGCGGGAGGAAAACGCGCAGAATAAGCGCGGACGAGGCGGTCGGCGCCCTTGCCGATGAGGTCTGCCGAATACTGGAGGAGGGGTGCGAATGAAAAAGGAGCGGACGGAAAAAATCAATTTTTTATTCCCGGCGGGCTTTCGCTGGGGCAGCGCCTCCTCGGCCTTCCAGGTTGAGGGGGGATGCCCGCACCACGATTTCTACGACTGGGCCCTTAAGGGGAGGATAAAGGATGGAACCAGCCCCATAGACGCAGTGCGCTTCTGGGAATACTACAAGGGCGACATCGCGCTAATGAAGAGGATGGGCCACAACGCGGCCCGAATAGGGATAGAATGGGCGCGAATCGAACCCTCGGAGGGCGAGTTCGACGAAAAGGCCCTCGCGCATTACAGGTCGATCCTCAGGGAGATGCAAAGGTCGGGCATAAGCCCCATGCTTACGCTCCATCACTTCGCGAACCCCATGTGGCTGGTTCGCCGGGGTGGATGGGAAAATCCGGAAACGGCAGACAGGTATCTTCGTTTCGTACAAAAGGCCGCGAAGGCGCTTGGAGACCTCGTGGATATCTGGATTACCATCAACGAGCCTTCTGTTTACGCCGTCTCGGCCTACCTGTTCGGCGAGTTCCCTCCCGGCAAGAAGAGCTTTCGCCGCTGCCTCAGGGTGATGGACGTGATGATCGACGCGCATGTGCGCGCCTACAGCGCGATACACGAAATACACGCCGGAAAAAACTGGGCGCGGGCCAGGGTGGGGATCGCGAAGCACCTGCGCACATTCGATCCGTTGAGGAATGGGAACCCGCTCGACCGCCTTTCGGCGCGCCTGATGGACAAATATTTCAACAACCGCTATCTGGAAAGGATAAGCGCGAAGGGGCGCACCCTGGACCTCTTCGGCATCAACTATTATTCCGGGGACCTGGTAAAGTTTCCCATGAATCTTTTGACCCGCCCCGAGCTTTCCAAAAACAAGCTGGGCTGGGACATCTATCCGGAGGGGCTGTACCGCGTCCTTAGGCGCTACTGGGATCTGTACCGGCTTCCGATCTACATAACCGAAAACGGCACCTGCGAGGACGGCGACGAGATCCGTCCGCGCTATATACTGGACCACCTCTACCAGCTCCACCGCGCTTTTGAGAAGGGCGTGGAGGTGGCCGGCTACTACCACTGGTCCACGCTCGACAACTTCGAGCTGGTGGACGGGCTCATGTCGCGCTTCGGCCTGGTGCATGTAGACCACGGTCATCCGAAGCGAAAGCGCACTTTGAAGCGAAGCGGCCTCATGTACGGCGAGATAGCGCGCGCCGGCGGAATCACCGGAAGGATCGTAAGCAAATATGCGCCCGACTGGCGGCCATAGACCGGATGTTCTCGATCCGGCGCTTTTAACGGAAGTTCCGGCCGGGATTTACGAGATCGGCATTCCCCGGGACCTCCTCCCCCGCCTCGAATCGTCCGGATCAAGCGGAGGCCTTCCGACGGATTATCTTGCCGCCGCCGCGCCAAAAGCCCCGGTGCGGCTTGAGCGCGTCTGCATATCGCGACGCATGGTGAGCGCCGCGGATTTCGGGCGCTTTGCGGAGGCCACAGGTTTTCTTACCGAGGCCGAACGCGAGGGATGGGGCTGGACCTGGGAAGGAGGCTGGAAGAAGAGGGAGGGCCTTTCGTGGCGCGGGCCCTTCGGAGGCAGGGCGGATGACGCCTACCGGGATGAGAGCGATGCTATGCCGGCGCTTCAGATAAGCTGGAACGACGCGGAGGCATGGTGCTCATGGTTCTCCCGTGAAACGGGCGTGAGAGCGCGCCTGCCGCGCGAGGCGGAATGGGAGGCCTTCGCGCGCCTGGTCGGAGCGCGCTCCATGCTCGATGTCGGGACGGAAGAAGCGCGGCTGGAGTTCGAAACGGCGGAGGATTTCTTTTCCGCGCTGAAGGGGGTTTTCCTGCGCGGCGCGACATCACATCCCTGCGGGGTCCTGTGGGAGTGGACCTCCGACTGGTTCAAGGCCTACCCGGGCGGCGGCCCGGGTCCCGATTACGGGGAGGTGTACAGGGTGCTAAGGGGCGGTTCGCTCGCGGGCCATCCGCTTCAGCGCTGCCGCGAATACCGCTTCAGGCGCTGCCCCACGGCTCGAAGCCCCTTCTACTCGTTCCGCTTCGCGCTCGACTGAGGCTGGGCCGTTATTCCGTAGCTGATAACGTCGATCATAAATGCGCGGAAATCCGCATCCTCTATCTTCATGGCGGCCATAAGCCCAAGCTTTTTATACTGAAGCATGCCCTCGGCCACGGAGGCAAGAAATAGCGACAGCATCATGGGATCCACCGGCCGAAATTCGCCCGCCTCGATTCCCGCGGCTACGGCCTGGCTCATGAGTCTGAGGAGCTCGGCCATCTTTGCGGCTATGGCCTCGCGGCCGCTGTCCCCGTCCTGATCGAACTCCGCCTTGTATTCCATCAGTATGTTGTAGTAATCGCCATGGCGGTAAAAGAACTCCAGGTAGGAGTCGAATGTCGAAATGAGTTTCTGCGAATTGCTCCTTCGCCTATCCATGCCGCCCGCGAATTTCGAGAGGAGCATCTCGATAGCTTCGAGGCAGATGGTGGTATATATATCGCGCTTGTTCTTAAAATGGAAATAGACGGCGCCCGTCGTAAGTTTCGCCCTGGAGGCGATAGTACGAATGGAGATTCCGTTATAGCCGTATTTTAGAAAAAGGCGGCGGGACACATCGAGAATTTTTCCTTTATTATTGTTCTTCATCAATGTATAACCCGATAGGGTAGGCTCGCGAATACATAACAGTGTTATGTATTCGCTGTCAAGTCATTATATCCCTGCGCCCGGGCTTGTCCGGGGGGCAAGCCTATTGGAGGGGCCGTGAAAAAACGCGTATTGGTCACAGGCGGTACGGGGTTTATTGGGAGTGCGCTTTGCGCTGAGCTATCCCGGGCGGGATACGAGCCGATCGTGCTTTCGCGGCGAGCGGCAGGCGGGGGCTTTGCCGGGGTACGGCTACTGCATTGGGACGCGCATAGCGCGGAGGGCTGGTGTGGCGAGCTCGACGGGGCGTTCGCGCTCATCAATCTGGCGGGCGAGAATATAGGCTCGGGCAGATGGACGGCAAGGAAGAAGACGGCCATTCGCCGAAGCCGCCTCGAGGCAGGCCAGGCCGTGGCGGCGGCATTTGCCGCGGTGAAAAAACGGCCCCGGGTGCTCGTCCAGGCATCGGCGATCGGTTGGTACGGCGACAGGGGCGATGAGGTCCTCGACGAGGGTTCCCGGCCCGGTTCGGGCTACCTCTCTTTGATCGGCCGGGAATGGGAGGGCTCGACCGAGGTGGTGGACGCCCTCGGCGTAAGGCGCGTTGTGCTTCGAACGGGCGTTGTTCTTGGCCGTGGAGGCGTGCTGTCCCGCGCGGCGATTCCATTTCGCCTGTTCGCCGGGGGAGTTCCCGGAAGCGGAAGGCCCTGGGTTTCATGGATACATATAGAGGACGTGGTGAGGGCGATACGGTTTCTATTGGAGCGGGAGGACGCACGAGGCGTATACAATCTCACGGCCCCCGGGGCGGTGCGCTCCGCCGAATTCTACAGGGCGATCGGGCGCGCCCTCCGCCGACCGGTATGGGCGCCCGTGCCGGGCCTGCTTTTAAAAGCAGTCTTCGGAGAGATGGCGCGCGAGCTCATGCTCTCCGGGCAGAGGGTACTGCCGAAGAGGCTCCTTGAAGCCGGCTTCGAATTTAAACACGAAAGGCTCGAGGAGGCCATGGGGGATATTTTCGGGGGATGGTAGCTGCCGCGCCTAAGGGGCCGTATGGCCGTTTACAACTGTTCCGCGTTTGTAATCGCGCCCCGATTCCGTAGGATGGCGTACTCGAAGCCGTCTATGAGCACGTAAAACGACGCGGCGTTGATGTTCTCCGACAGTGAGTTTACCTTCCAGACGGTGTTGCCGTCGGTGAAAATGATTGTAACCTCGACCTCGGTGGCCGTGCCGCGCTTGGCCTCCAGGATGTTCGCGCGGTAGTCGACGAGCTTTACCGAATCGATTTCCGGGAAGAGGGGCATAAGGGCCTTCTTCAATACGCGGGCGAGCGCGTCGACCGGACCGTTGCCTGTGGAGGCCTCGTGGATGTGCCGGCCGTTTGCCTCAATCTGAACGGTCGCCTCGGGATCGATGCCGTTGTCGATGAGCTTGTAGCCGCCGACCACCTTGAAGGGGGGCTCGTAGCGGTCAAGCGAGCGGGCAATGGTCAGCTCGCGCGTAGCGTCGTGGACCATATAATTGAGCATGCTTTTTCCCTATCCCCCCTTTTCGTCCGAGCTGTCCTCTTCGCCGTAGTTGTACTCCAACTGGAGGTCGTTTCCGGCCGCTCCCGAGCTCAACCGGTCTTCTTTTACCTTCGTGGATTTTCTATAGACCATGATTTCGAGCGTATCGTTAAAGTCCTGCCTGCTCACACTTACGTAAAGGGTGTCGAGCTCGTCTGATTCGGCGGTAAATTCATAAATATTGCTGCCTAAATATACTATATTTGCCGCGTCGATAACGCTGGTCGCCCCGCCATTGATCCGGTACCAGCCGGAGAAGGAGTTCGGCGCGGCGCCGTTATCGGTAAGCACGATGTTCAGGGTTATGGTATCTTTGGGTTCATCGCTGCAGCCCGTCGTCCCGGGTACGCACGCGAGCGATACGGCGATGAGCGCATTAATCCATCGCCCCCGGGCGCGTCCTGATCTTTTTTCAATATGGGCCGTAACCATGAGTATCTCTTCATTTCGGGAAACACCAAAAAGTAATGGCCTTAAAAGCGCCCTGTCAACTAAATTACCGGCCTAGGGCCGCAACAATGAAAAACAGACCGGAACTCCTCGCCCCGGCGGGCTCGCCGGAGGCCTTCGCCGCGGCCTTCAAGGCCGGCGCAGACGCCTTCTATATGGGCGTGGGCGATTTCAACGCCCGCCGACGCGCCCGCAACTTCTCGCGCGAGGAGCTGGCCGTTGCGGTGCGCTTTGCCCACCGCAACGGCAGGCGCGTATACATCACGCTTAACACCCTGCTCTTCGACGACGAGTTGGCGCCCGTTGTAGAGCTTTTGTCCTTCCTCGAGGAGCTCCGCGTCGACGGCGTCATAGTACAGGACCTTGGGCTGCTCTCGCTTATAAGGGGCCATTTTCCGGCCGTTCCCGTCCACGCGTCAACGCAGATGTTCTGCCACAATTCGCAGCAGGCGGAGTTCCTTAAAAAGGCGGGAGTGGCGCGCATCATCCTTGCGCGGGAGCTCTCAATCGAAGAGATGCGCGGAATCGCCTCGGCAGTGCCTCTCGAATACGAGGTGTTCGTACATGGCTCCATGTGTTTTTCCTTTTCTGGCTGCTGCCTTTTCTCCTCGTACCTGTACGGGGATTCCGGAAACCGGGGGCGCTGCCGCCAGCCCTGCAGATTGCCCTTCGAAGGGGCGCGAGGCAGGGGATATCCCTTCTCCATGAGGGACCTTTCGGCCGGTGAGATAATTCGCGAGCTCGCAGCCTCCGGAATCACGGCCCTTAAGATCGAGGGGAGGCTTAGAAACGCAGATTACGTGGCGAACGCGGTGGGGATGTACCGCGCGCTAATCGACGAATCCCCGGCGCCACGCCCCACCGGCCGAATCCGGAGCCGGTCCTTGTCGGGCAGCGCACGGGAATCGGGAATCGGATACTTCCACGGGCGCGATTACGACCGGCTTGTCGCGGCACGCAGCGCGGGAGGTTCGGGCGAGCCGCTCGGCGAGGTAATTTCGACCTCAGGCCGGGTCGTGGTCTTCGCCTCCGCCGGGGAGATAGCAAAGGGCTCGAAGCTAAGGGTGGTCGACGGGGACGGGCGCATGATGTACGAGGGGACGCTTCTTCACTATTCGCGTTCCGGAAAAGGGGCCTACGAGTGGACCCTTCCCGTTGAAGCCCCGGGGGCCAGGGGCATGCGAGTTTATCTTACGGGGGAGAGCAGGGCCTTTGGGGACTGGCCCATGATAAAACGGGAGGCGGGGCTCCATAAATACATCCCGGCGCGCCTCGATATACGGCTTTCCCAAGGGGCGCTTAAGGCGCGGGCCCTTGTCGATGAAGACGTTTCTTTCGAATTCAAAAGCCCTCTGCAAACCGGCGTGGCGAAGACAAGGGCCGTTACGGCGAACGATGTCGAAAAGCTCTTCTCCCAAACGGACCGCTTTCCTCTTGTTGTCCGGGAGTGCCGTGTCGATGTCGCGCCGGGGCTCTTTGTTCGTTCCGGCCTTCTGAAAGGGATCAGGCGAAAATTCCATGAATCATTATACGGGCATTACGAATCGGAGCGCAATCGCCGAAACGAGGAGCGCACGAGGGCGGCCCTCGCCCATATCGAGGCCATAGGCAATTCCTCCCGATCCGATGAGCGTTTTTATTTCGAATATGCCGACATGGCCCCCGGGGGGAGCGCGGACTTCAGGGTGGTGGAATTCGAATCCCTTTCGCCCTCGGACCGCCCGGGCGAAAGGGATGTGGTGCTTTTGCCCCTCTTCGTATCCGAGGAAAGGCTTCCCATGGTTCGGGAGGTGCTCGCATCCCTCGTGGAGAGGGGCTTTTACAGGTTTATGATACCGACCTACGGATGGGCCGAATACCTCCGGCGCTTCCCCGAGGTGGAGCTATTTGGCGGGCCTTTTCTTTATATTGTAAACTCCCTGGCGTACGCGGCGATGAAGCGGGCGGGCGTTGGCCGCTTCACGATCTCGCCCGATATGATGGGCGAACGCGTCGTGACGCTAGCCTATAGGGGATATGTCGAGCCGCGTGCATACAGAAAGGAGTTGATGGCGACGCGCCTTAGGCTTTCCGGGGAGTGCTATCGAGGCGCCGGCACGCTCCTTCGCGTTATTCATCGCGGCGAGTACGACGTCATATACGAGGAGGATAAATGATTGACCGAGGGGCGCCGGCCCGTCATTCTCGGAATGGAGGTTATGGGCGATGAAAGTGGCGAGCTTCAACGCGAACTCCATACGGGCGAGGCTTCCGGTCGTTCTGGATTGGCTCGCGGCGCATTCTCCCGACGTCCTCTGCGTCCAGGAGACGAAGGCGCGCGACGAGGACTTCCCGGCCGGCGATATCGAATCGGCCGGTTATCATGTGGCCTATAAAGGGGAAAAATCGTACAACGGGGTCGCCATCATCAGCAGACTGCCGTTTGATGAGCTTATTTACGGCTTCGACGGTTCGGGCGCCGACGAGGGCACGCGCCTTATGGCGGGCGTCATCGCCGGGGTGCCGGTCGTAAACACCTATGTCCCGCAGGGGACGGACCCCTCCTCCGAAAGGTTCGTCTATAAGTTGGAATGGTTCGACAGGCTTAGGTCGTTCTTCGACGAGCGCTTCTCGCCCGACGCGCCTCTTCTGTGGGCGGGCGACTTCAACGTGGCGCCCGAGCCCATCGATGTGCACGACCCGGGGCGCCTGCTGGGCCAGGTTGGCTTTCATCCCGACGAACACAGGGCGCTCGGCCGTGTAAAGGAGTGGGGCTTTGTCGACATTTTCCGAAAACATCGGCCTGGCCCCAACGAATACACCTTCTGGGACTACCGCGCCCGCGATTCGGTGGCGCGTGGGCTCGGCTGGCGGGTGGACCATATATGGGCGACTAGGCCGCTTGCGGAGCTCTCCGTGGATGCCGCAATCGATAAAGCTCCGCGGCTGGCGGAGCGCCCCTCCGACCACACCTTCATTTACGCGGACTTCGAAGAATGGAAAGGGAAGGGCGCGTGATGGCGGCCCGCGAAATGAGCGAAAGCCGGAGGAGCGAGCTCGCCTCCCTCGCCCGGGATGTCTTCATCTGCATGCCCGTGCGGCGTTTCGACGATTCGGTGTTCGCCCTGCTCGAGAGGTATCGGTTCAATCTCGAGATAGGCGTGGACCATTATGCAATGGACCGCTTCCCGCCGGAGCACTTCGCGGGGCTCGCCCGGAGGCTCTCGGATCTCGGCATCGCGACGACCGTGCACGCGCCCTTCCACGAGCTCTTTCCAGGCGCGCCCGACCGCCTGATGCGCGAGGCGGCGCTCACACGGCTTGACGCCGCCTTCGACATCATGCGCGACTTCTCGCCGCGCTCGATCGTCATGCACCTAAATCACGAAAACCGCCGCTTCGGCTTCGTTTCCGACGACTGGTTCTCGCACATCGTTCCGGCAATCGAGCGCTACGCGAAGCGGTCGCGCAGCATGGGGGCCATGCTCGTTCTTGAGAATGTGTACGAGGAGGACCCGTCGGGAATGGTGCGCGTCCTAAAGGCGCTTCCCGGGGCGGATGTCCATCACTGCCTGGATGTCGGCCACCTCAACGCTTTTTCGAAAACGGGGCTCGACGAATGGCTCGCCGCCACAGGCCCCTTTATACGGCAGTTCCATCTGCACGACAATGACGGCTCGGGCGACTCGCACGGACCCATAGGAAGCGGCGCAGTCCGGTTCGATCGCGTGGCCGAATTCATCGGGCAAATGGGCGTAAGGCCTATCATTACGCTCGAGCCGCACAACGAGCCCGACATCTGGCGCACCCTCGACGGACTCCGGCGCACCGGGATCCTTGGGGCAATGGCGGGCCTTCGACCGGCATAGAGGCGGGCTCTCCTTGCCGCTGGCGCGGCGAATGCCGGCCAATCAGGGTGGAGGAATGAGGAAATGATAGAGATACTGGTGACCGGCGGGGCCGGATACATCGGAAGCCACGTGCTAAGGGCCCTGGCCCGGGCGCGGTTTACGCCGATCGTTTATGACAATCTTTCCGGGGGGTTTCCGGAGGCGGTGAAAGGCTTCGAGCTGATACGCGGGGATATTGGGGATTACGAAGCCCTTAGGCGCCTTTTCGGCCAACGCGATATCCGGTGCGTGATGAACTTCGCATCGTTTATAGCGGTCGGCGAATCGGCGGCCGATCCGCTCAAGTATTACGACAACAACGTCGGCCGCACCTTTACGCTATTACGGGCGATGAAGGAGGCCGGGGTGAGCGACTTCATATTCTCGTCCTCGGCCGCGGTTTATGGCGACCCCGACACCGTGCCCATTCGAGAGGAGAGCCCCCTTCGACCCTCAAGCCCCTATGGGAGAACCAAATACTTCATCGAGGAGGCGCTCTCCGATCTTGGGCTATCCGACGGTTTTCGCACCATCAGCCTTAGATATTTTAACGCGGCCGGGGCCGACCCGGCTGGCGATATTGGTGAACGCCATTCCCCCGAAACTCATCTCATACCCCTCGTCCTTCGCGCCGCTTTGGACCCGGCTTACGCCGTCACGGTCTTCGGGCGGGACTACGACACGCCGGACGGAACGTGCGTCCGCGACTATGTCCATGTAAACGATCTCGCCGAGGCCCACGTCCTCGCCCTCGGGCGCCTGCTCGACGGCGGCGGGCCTGACGTCTACAATCTTGGAAACGGCAGCGGCTTTTCGGTGCTTCAGGTGATCGAGTCCGCGCGCCGTGTCACCGGGAGGGACATAAGGGTGGCCTACGGTCCCCGGAGGAGCGGAGACCCGGCGCGCCTCGTCGCCTCATCGGAAAAGGCGGCCCGGGAGCTTGGATGGAGCCCGGCCTATACGGAGCTTGACGGGATAGTGGAAACGGCATGGCGGTGGGAGCGCACAGGGAGAAGGGGCTCCTGTTGATTTTCGAGCCGAAGCGGTTCGTCGAAAAATCCGTGGAGGCCGGAACGGAGCGTATTGTAGGATGTGAATTAAATTTCTGGATTAAACGCTGTCATTGCGAGCCCCGGCCTTATCGGGGCGTGGCAATCTCTTTTTATGCTAAGCTCTATGGATTGATTTCTTGCCTTTTGAGATCGCCGCGTCGCTGCGCTCCTCGCGAAGACAGTATGTTCACCCAGATTTTAATTCACATCCCGTATTGTAGTATGACCATTCAAAACGAAATATGTTGACAAATATGGGTCCGGTTGTACAGAAGTTCAGGGCAAATTTCCAATCAAGGGACGGCATAAATGACTGACATGCGGAAGATCTTCTATCCCGAGTCGATCGCGGTGGTGGGGGCCACGGAAAACCTGTTCAAATGGGGATCGTATATATTCACCAACATCCTGGCGGGGGGCTTTGGCGGAAAGGTTTACCCGGTGACCAAAAGCAAGGACACCATTTACGGGCATCGAGCCTATGGGTCTCTTACGGGAATAGAAGGGCCCGTTGACCTGGTTTTCATAACCACGCCGGCCGCGTCGGTAATGGGGGTGCTCGCCGATTGCGTCGAGAAAGGCGTAAAGCAGGTGGTGCTCATAACCTCCGGTTTCAGCGAGACGGGCGAGGAGGGCGTACGGCTCGAGGAGGAGATGGCGTCCTTCGCCCGGGCGAACGGCATCGCCGTGGTGGGGCCGAACACAATGGGCATCGTCAACACGGCGGCCGGGTTGTACGCCACCGGTTCGCAGGTGCGCGCGCCGAAAGGCGGAATATCGATAATAGCGCAGAGCGGAAACGTGGGCAACCAGATAATGGAATGGGCCGAGCAACAGAACATCGGCATTGGCAAGTTCGTCGGTTCCGGGAACGAGGGAGTGCTCGGCTGCGAGGATTATGTGGCCTATTTCGGCGACGACCCGGACACCACGGTCGTGCTGATGTATATCGAGGGCGTCGACGACGGAAGACGATTCATGGAGGCCGCACGGGGCGCCGGCATGAAAAAGCCGGTCATAGCCCTTAAGGCCGGCCGGACCGAGATGGGAAGCCGGGCGGCGGCCTCGCACACGGGCGCGATGGCGGGTTCCTTCAAAACATACGAAAGCGCCCTCAGACAGAGCGGCGTCATACTGGTGAAGGCGCCGACGGAACTGCTCACAATCTCCTCCGCCTTCGACAGCATGCCCCTGCCGAAGGGTAATCGCGTGGGTGTGGTGACCCTGGGCGGGGGATGGGGGGTTATCACCGCCGACGAATGCGAGGAGCGGGGGCTTGCCCTTCCGCCGCTGCCCGATGACGTATTCAAAAAGCTGGATTCGATGCTTCCGCCGTTCTGGAGCAGGGGGAACCCTGTCGACCTTGTAGGGCAGCCCAGCATAGAGCTCTTCAAGGAGTCGATGAACAGCATGGTCTCGAGCGAGGCCTATGACGCGGTCATCCTGCTCGGCATGGTGGGCGCGGGGAAGTTCGTGCTGCGCATACACGAATCCGCCGCCCACATGGGATACTATTCATACGACAAGCTGGAGGAACTCCGCCAAATATTTGACGAAAGACAGTCGAACTTCCTTGACAACATCATAGAGCTGATGGAGAAGTACGACAAGCCGATATATCCAGTAGCGCTCATCTCGTCCCCCGGGGATGAGATGATCCACTACAAAAAAGGGAGCGGGTACAAGGCCATCATCTACAAGACGCCGGAGGAGGCGGTCTTCTGTCTTGAAAAGCAATACGAATACTACCGATACAGGAACAGGAGGACGACAGGACGGCAATGAAGGAACTACTGAGAAACGCGATAGGCCGGGGCCAGAAGGCCCTGTCGGAATTCGATTCCAAACGCCTGATCACGATGGCCGGATTTCCGGTTTCGCGTAACGATCTGGCTCGCACACGGGAGGAGGCGGTGGCCATTGCCGAAAGGCTCGGCTTCCCCGTGGTGCTCAAGGGCTGCTCGGACACCCTTACACACAAGACCGAGATGGGGATGGTAAAACTCAAGCTAAAGACCGTCTCCGAGGTGGCCGAGGCCTACGACGAGATTACCGGCAAGGGGGCGCGCCTCGACGGGGTCCTGGTGCAGGAGTGGATAGAGGGGGACAAGCGCGAATTTGTCGTGGGGCTGACGCGCGATCCCCAGTTCGGCCCCTGCGTTATGTTTGGCCTGGGCGGAATATTCACGGAGGCCCTGCGCGACGTAAGTTTTAGAATAGCGCCGCTTTCCGAGATGGACGCCGAGGAAATGATCGACGAGATACAGACGCGAAAGCTCCTGGGGGAATTCCGCGGAAGCCCCGCGGTAGACCGGGCGGAGCTCGTAAAGGCATTGATGGGAATAGGCAGGCTCGGGCTCGAAAACGACGAGATCGCCGAAATAGACATCAATCCGCTCATTGTCGACGGGGACAAGCCCGTGGCGGTCGACGCCCTGGTGATACTCGCCGCGCCGAAGGCCGGCGCAAAAATCGCCTGATTATTTCTTGAAATCCGACAACCCATACGATTATACTGCCGGCGTCCGGTGGACGCCGGGGGTGCCGTGATTATTCAATAGACTTGTTGCTTTACTGAGTGTCATGCGAGCCCCGGTCGTATCGGGGCGTGGCAATCTCATGCAGTATCCGGTTTTTTGCCTGTAACTTGTTGCCTTTTGAGATCGCCATGTCGGCCTGCGGCCTTCCCGCGACATTGTTGTCAGTTACGCAACAACTTAAATATATTTAACGGGGAACAATCATGCAGCTTAAACCAAAGCACAGAAAGGTGGCGATATTGTTTTCGGGCGGGCCGGCGCCAAGCGCGAACACGGTGATATCCGCCACAACCCTCAATTTCCTCGATAACAATATTCCGGTCGTCGGCGTTTTCAGGGGGTATGAATTTCTTCAGGATTTCAATCCGCACTATCCAAAGCTCCGCAAGGGGGTGCATTACGAGGAACTCAGTTACAATATAACGCAGGTTCGTAACGACCGCGGTATTTACCTCCGAACATCGAGGGCAAACCCGGGCAAGAACATCAAGACCATGGAGGACATAGAGGACCCCGCCAGAAACACCCAGCTACGCAATATACTGGATGCCTTCGAATACCTGAATGTCGGAGCGCTCATATCCATTGGCGGCGACGATACGCTTAAAACCGCCAATTATCTCTCCATAATGGGCTTCCCTGTCATCCACATACCCAAGACAATAGACAACGATTACTACGGAATCCCCTGGACCTTCGGTTACTGGACGGCGGTCAACACGGCCCAGACGGCAATGCTCAACCTGAAAGCGGACGCGCAGGCCACCGACAGTTTCTTTATCATAGAGCTCATGGGCCGCAAGGCGGGCTGGATAACCTATGCGGCGGGCATCGCGGCGGAAGCCATTCTCATGATAGCGCTGGAGGACATCGAGGAGGACGTGCTCGACGTGGAAGGGCTTGCCGAGAGGATAGCAGACACCATCATAGCGCGTGAGAACAACCGCAGGCCCTACGGGATCATAGCCGTCTCGGAGGGGCTGGCCGACAAGCTTCCCGATAACCTGCGGCCCCACGAGACCGACAAGCACGGCAACATCCTGTACCGTGAGGCGCAGATCGGAAAGATACTGGCGGACTCGGCAAAGCGCATCTACCGCGAGAAGACCGGGCTGGAGGTGAAGATCATCCAAAAGCAGATAGGCTACGAAACCAGATCGGCCGCCCCAATCAGCTTCGACGTGGTTCTTGGAAGCATGCTCGGCTACGGGGCGTTCAAATTTTTCAGGCAAGATGAGTTCGGGGTGATGGTTTCCGTTACGGACAACTTCGATCTCAAGGCCGTGCCGTTCTCGGAGCTCATTGATCCGGAGACTCTCAAAACGCGCCTTCGCGATGTGCCGCGGGGGAGCGATTTCTATACGCTCAAGGAAACGCTGTCGTACAGAAAATTCTGGGAGTGAAGTTGGAGGCCGGCCGGGCCGGCCGATATTCGATGAAGGGGGGCGATATGCGAAGGACATTTGCTGTGGCGCTTGCCATCCTTGCCGCCGTGGCGCTTGCGTGCGGCGGAGACGGGGGACCGGGCGCCGTTCTCAAGATGATGCAGAAGGTGTACTCCTCCGATAATTTCGATGATGCCTACAAATACTACACAAAGGCCACGGTGGAGCTGCTGAACGAGATGAACAGAATCAATCCCAAGTCGAGCAAAGAGCAATCCCTTGCCGACAAGAGGTTTGTCTCCGGGGCGAAGTGGGACGTGGTGGAGGAAAAAATCGACGGCGATACCGCGCACGTCAAAGTACGCTACACGGCGCATCCAGTGGAGAACATGAAAGGCTTCGAGTATACCTACAGGATGAAGAAAGAGGACGGTTCGTGGAAGATCGACATGGAAGACGAATTGAAGGCCGCACTCTCGATGATGAAGAATATGGGGGCGCTCGCTGGTTTCGCCGAGAAGCTTAAAAAAGCGGTCAAGTGAGGCCCGACCGCGAGGAGGCGGGTACTGTCGATCCCGCCTCTTCTCAGCACACCATCAATCCCAGGTTGAGTATGATGTCGTCGCGCAGTTCGAGCGCCTGCGGGTTTTCCGGCTCGATCTTGAGAAGATTGAGGCATGCTATATAGGCCATGAAGAGGTCGCCCGTTTCATAATAAAGATTGATGAGGTTGAAATGGGTTTCGGAGATGACCGGGTCCAGTTCGATGGCGCGTGAATAGTAATGAATCGCCGGGTCGAAATCCCCCTCCTCCCAGCACACCCCCGCCAGATTGGCGAGCGTAACGGCGTCTTCCGGATACAACTCCGCGGCCTTTTCCAGCACGAGACGTGATGCCTTAAACCTTCCGAGCTCGCAGAGCGAGATTCCCAGTCCGTTCAATATGTCCGGATCCGATCCATTGACGCGCGCCCCGAGGCTGAAAAGCTGAAAGGCCCGCTTGAAGTCTCCCATTTCGACGTATTCGTATCCGAAGTCGATGAGGCTGTATGAGTCCCTGTCAAATTCGCGCAATTCCTCGCTGGTGAGGATCTTGCGTATTTTTTCGTTATATGTCTTGATGTCTTTCATGTCCGCGTGGCGCGGTCCGCCTCGTTGCGATTGATTGCGGCGTCCGGCAAAACTAATATTCAAATGAAGGAATATTGTCAATACAAATAATCGGAAAGCTTGCCCGCGCGCGGTGGAGTTACCCCGGGGCCGGGGGCGGATCGTGAATGCTCGAATAAAATCCTGTTGACATTCTCCAGCCGCGATACTACCACGCTGGAGTGATTATTCGTAGTGTAGGAGCGGAAAATGAATCGAACCATCCTCGCGGCCACGCTGGTGCCGGTACTGGCCCTGGCCGCCTGCAAGAGCAAGAATGATGTTGTGGCCACCTACGACGGTGGAAAGATATTGCGCGGCGAATTACGCGAGTGGATGGAAATGAAGCGCCTTTCCCCCGAGGCCGTTTTAAAATCGCCCCGCCAGCAGAAAAACAAACTGGAGATGATGGCCTTCGAGAGGTTCGCCGTGGAGGAGGCGGCTAAAGAGGGGTTCGATAAAAACGAAAAATTTCTCGCGTTCAACGAGATGGCCTCGGAATCGCAGCTTATGGAGATGTTGTATGACCGGGAAATAAAAAAGAAGACGGCCTTCAGGGAGCCGGCGGTCAGGGTAAGCCAGATATTTATTCGAACGAAAGATTATAAAATCGCGGGGGGCAAGCGGGAAAAACTGTCCGAGGTGGAACTTAGAAGGGAGTCCGAGATCGCGACCGCGCGTGCGGATGAGATCATTGCAAAACTGGGCAGGGGAATGAAATTCGACGAGCTTGCCCGGCAGTATTCCGATGATTTCTCCAAAAAAAATGGCGGCGACATCGGTTACATTGTCGCTGATATGATGCCGCAGGAGTTCACGTCGGCCGTGTTCTCGCTGAGCAAGGGGGAATACACCAGGCGGCCGGTTGTAAGCCCCGCGGGAGTCTATGTGCTGAAGGTGACGGGAAAAAAGGAGCTCAAGCCGAACAACATCGACAAGATCGTAAAGGACAAAACGCAGGCCTCTCGCCTGAAAAACCGGCTTTACTCGAAGGCATCGCGGGACTATCTTGACGCGCTTGCGGCGTCTTCCGATGTGGAACGAAACCTTGAAAAGGCGGTCGGGGGAAAGCCGTCGGAGGTCCTTTTCAGGGTCGGCGACCGCACGGTGACCGTTTCGGACCTCGACAGGAGGATATCGTTATATACCGGACTACACGCGCGAGGTCACGCGGCCCCGGCAAATGACGATCTGAGAAAAAACGTGGCCGAGAATTATTTCAAGCTGGAGCTTCTCAGGCGGGACGCCATCCGCAAGGGACTCGACAGGGACCCGGAATATCTCAGGAAATCAGCCTTGCGCAGGGATTCTATTTTGGCCCGGGAATACATCAAGCACAAGGGCGCCGCCGTAAGCCCTGTCGCCGAACGCGAGATGATCGAGGAGTATGAGGCCCACAAGAACGAGCGCTATTACAGGATGACCGATAAGGGCGGTAAAATGGAAAAAGTCATCGAGCCCTACCAGAGGGTAAGGGAGAGGATAAGGAAGGTGCTCGAGAGCGGGAGGCAGTCGGACTCCATTCGCGCCTGGAGGGAAGAGCTCTTGGCCGCCCGGCATTTCAGGGTGATCGAATCGAAGCTCGAGGGCGGCCCGGACAAATAGGTTCAGGATTAATTTATTGACTTGGACGCGGGCAGCGTTTCGGCAAGCACCGGTCCGTGGTTCAGCTCGCCGTCAATCGATATCGCCTCGAAACGCTCGACCTCGAGGCCGAACTCCTGGGCGGAGTCGATATAAAACTGAAGAACATTCTTGAGCCTCCTGATGGCCTCATTTCTGTCGAAGCCATAGCAATTGACGTCGAGCTCCGGGCAGCTCGCAATGACCTCGTTCTCGATTTCCATCAATTTAATCGAAAGTTTCATGCCCGCTCTTCCTGGGATAAGTTGTAAGGACGAGTTGGTTCGACGAGTACGATGCCGTCGTTTTCCGCCGCTGGAAATAATATCGACACCTGCGCGGCGGTGGATTAACGAAATAAAATACGACGCCAACGATGACAGCGGGGTCGATTTTCATGTGGTGAAATACAATGATTCAAGTTGATGACATTTGATAGTACAATTTTTAATGTTCGAGAAACTTTTTTAAAAAAAACGGTTATATTTTGTTGACAAAAAAGAGTAGCGTGTTTGTATTGCAATCAGACGTGAAATCGAGTGATTAGAGGGTGTATTGCCCGCTAAAAACACAACAAGAAGCGTTATGGCCTATTCGGGCATAGGCCTTCAGCTTGCCGGAACGATTCTTGTTTTCGTTTATGGCGGATACAGGCTTGATGTCTACCGTTCATCCTCTCCGGTGTATCTTGTTGCGGGGGCGGTGCTGGGTCTTTCGATAGGGTTTTACAGCATGATAAAGGAATTGGGGGCTTTGGAAAAAAGGCTCAAGGGGCAAGCGGAAGAAGAGGAAAAGAAAACAAGGCGCAAGTGGCTGTAAGCGGCGGTTTTATCGATTGATCACATTGCTTAACAATTCGCAAAGGTGGGCTGACTTATGATTCACTTACTGCACTCGATCAATTCATTCATTACATCAGGCGGCGGCGAAGACGAATCGATGTTCGATATCGTCATGCATCATCTCACCGACCACACCATCACCACCGGCTTTATCGGAAAAATCAACGAGCAATACCTGGGCGCAAAACTCTTCGGGATATTCGACATGCGCATCACCCGCTGGGTGATCATGCTCTGGGTCGCCGCCATTATATGTCTGATCGTTTTCGTCCCGATCGCGAGGAAAATAAAAAACGCGAAATACGGCTCCTCATCCAAATGGGTAAACCTCTGGGAGGTGCTCATATCCTTCGTTCACGATGAAATAGTCGAGCCCAACTTCGACCATCATTATGTAAAGAAGGCCATGCCGTATTTCCTGAGCGTTTTCTTTTTCGTGCTGTTCTGCAATCTCGCGGGGCTCATCCCCGGAATGTCCACCGCCACGGGCAACCTCGCGGTGACCGCCGGCCTGGCGATTCTCACCCTGCTCGGCATGATCGGCGTAGGGATGGTAAAGCAGGGTCCTTTGGGCTACTGGGCCGGTCTCGTTCCGCACGGCGTTCCGGCCTTCGTGATCCCGCTCATGTTCCCGATCGAGATCATAGGGCTTTTCATCAAGCCCTTCGCGCTCACCGTTCGTCTTTTCGCCAATATGACGGCCGGCCATGTCGTAATAATCATCTTTCTATATCTTGTAATGATGTTCCAGAGTTACTGGGTCGGAATCGGGTCGGTGACCGGCTCGCTCATGATCTACCTTCTGGAGCTTTTGGTGGCGTTTATCCAGGCTTATATTTTCGCGGCACTCTCGGCGATGTTTATCGGTTCGTCGATGCACGCGCACTGACGCATGGCGGCGTTCTTAACGAGGCTCTTAAATTTTATTTAAATAAAATTTAATTAAATAAGCAACAACTTATATCACAAACACGTAGGAGGAGTTCATGGAATACTTAGGTCTTTCGTACCTTGCGGCGGGTTTTGGCGCGGGTTTGATCGTGTTCGGCGCTGCTCTTGGTATTGGCAAACTGGCCACCGGTGCTCTTGAAGGTATGGCGCGTCAGCCTGAACTTTCCGGCGACCTGAGGACCGCGATGATCATCGCCGCCGCCCTTATTGAAGGTTTTACCTTCTTCGCCCTGGTTGTAACCTTCATGCTCGCGACCAAGGCCCCTATCGCCATTCCAACCGCGGTCGAGAAAGCCCCGGTAGCCGAAGAAGCGCATAAGTAAAGGGTAAAATCCAATAACGGGTAGCGTATAATGGAAGTCCTGAAAGAAGGTTTACTGAAAGTCGACCCCGGTCTTCTTCTATGGACGATTATAACCTTTCTGGCGCTTCTGCTCATCCTCTGGAAGGCGGCCTGGAAGCCGATCGTCGAGGCGCTTGACGCGCGCGCGGAAAAGGTTAGGGGCGATATCGAATCAGCCGAAAGGAATCGCCTCGAAACCGAAAGGCTTCTGGCCCAGCACAGGGACCAGATGAGCAAGTCAAAGGAAGAGGCCGCTCAGATCATTGCCGAGGGCAGATCGGATGCCGAGGTCCTTAAAAACAGCATTCTCGAAAAGGCGAACGCCGAGGCGAAGGATGTCATTGAAAGGGCCAAAAGGGAGATTTCGATGGCCAAGGACAAGGCCCTCTCGGAGCTTAAGTCCGAGGTGGTCACGCTGTCCACCGAGATAGCGTCCAAGGTTATCGTGAAAAACCTTAATCCGGACGACCAGAAGGCTTTCATCGAAGAAGCTCTTACTAAAATAAGGACAGTTCAGTAATACTGAACTGTCCTTATTGTATTCAGTGTGACAACTTTGCGAATGTACAGGTGATACAGTGGCTGCTAATGAAGTTGCGAGAGTGTACGCAAGCGCGTTGCTTGACATAGGGCAGGAGCGAAAAATTCTGTCGCAGCTTGAAGAGGAGCTGGCTTTTATTTCGAAGCTTCTGGACGACGACAGGGAACTGGCGCTGTTTTTCAATGCGCCCGGGGTGACCAAGGACTCCAAGAAGGCCTTTGTGGACAGGGTATTCAAGGGGGATCTGTCGGACATCAGCATTAATTTCCTCAAGACACTGATAGACAACAATCGCCAGTTATCGATAAAGGATATTCACGAGGCCCTGATAGGGCTGATCGACGAGCTAAACAACCGGCAAAGGGTCCAGGTCGTTTCGAGTTCCAACCTGACCGCCGAGGCCGCAAAAAAGATCAAAGACGCGCTGGAAAAGAAGTTCAACAAGGAAATCATCATAGAAGAAGTCGTGGATGAGGCCATTATAGGCGGCATTGTCATTAAAATCGGCGATCTGGTCATAGACGGGTCCCTGGCCAAGGACCTTAAAAATATAAGAGAGAAATTATTATCAAGCAAAGTCAGGAGCGAAGCGGCTTATGAAGATTAAAATCGAAGAAATAAAGTCAATCATCAAAAAAGAGATTGAAGGATATAAATCTGAGCTGGATGTCAGCGAAGTAGGCCGCGTTATCCAGGTCGGTGACGGCATCGCGCGTATCTATGGCCTGGAGAACGCGATGGCCGGGGAAATGCTCGAGTTTCAGACCGGCTCCTACGGCCTGGTTTTTAACCTCGAAGAGGACTCTATCGGGGCCGTTGTGCTGGGGGATTATCTCTCCATCGAGGAGGGTCATTCGGTGAAGAGGCTAAACAGGGTCCTCGCCGTCCCCGTGGGCGACGAGCTCCTCGGCAGGGTCATAGACCCCCTCGGCATTCCGCTGGACAACAAGGGCCCGATACCCACAAGCAGAATGCGGCCTGTTGAATTTCTCGCCCCCGGTATAGCCGACAGACAGCCGGTAAAGGTTCCGCTTCAGACCGGTATCAAGGCGATCGACGCGATGACCCCGATAGGCAGGGGGCAGCGCGAGCTTATCATCGGTGACCGTAAAACCGGCAAAACCACTATCGCCATCGACACGATCATCAATCAGAAAGGCAAGAACTGCTACTGCGTTTACGTCGCCATCGGCCAGAAGGCCTCTACGGTCGCCGCTGTTGTGGAGACGCTGGAAAAATACGGCGCGATGGATTATACCATCGTGGTTTCCGCAAACGCTTCCGACCCGGCGCCGCTGCAGTACATAGCCCCTTACGCCGGTTGCGCGATGGCGGAATTCTACATGTATGATAAGGGCAAGGATACTCTCTGCATATACGACGACCTTTCCAAACAGGCGAACGCGTACCGGCAGCTCTCGCTGCTCCTCCGCAGGCCTCCTGGACGCGAGGCGTATCCCGGTGATATTTTCTACTGCCACTCCCGGCTGCTCGAGCGCGCGGCGAAGCTTTCCGACGACAGGGGCGGCGGATCGCTCACAGCCCTGCCGATTATCGAAACCCAGGAAGGGGAGGTTTCCGCGTATATACCGACGAACGTTATTTCCATCACCGACGGCCAGATCTATCTCCAGCCGAGCCTTTTTGCGGCCGGCATTCGCCCGGCAGTCGATGTCGGAATTTCGGTTTCCCGTGTTGGAGGAAACGCGCAGACCAAGGCCATGAAAAAATATGCGGGTTCGCTGCGGCTGGATCTTGCCCAGTTCCGTGAGCTCGAAGCCTTCGCCCAGCTCGGAACCGAGCTCGACGCGGCCACCCAGAAACAGCTCGACCGCGGCCAGCGACTTGTCGAGGTGCTCAAGCAGGGGCAGTACAATCCGATGGCGGTTTCGGAACAGGTGGCGATTATCTACGCTGGAACGCAGGGTTATCTCGACAAGATTCCGGTGGAAAAGGTTCGCGATTTCGAGGTCAAGTTTATCAAGTTCATCGACGAGGCGCACCCCGAGCTCCTGGACGAGATCGCCTCGACGGGTGAGCTAAAGAGCGTCGAGAAATTCGGAAAGGTGTGCGCGGATTTCGCCGAAAGCTACATGTCCGGCGTTCACGCGGATGTTCGATAGGATGCGTCAACGATATTTCTGAGAAGGATAACAGACTGTGGCGACACAAAGGGAGATAAGAAAACGCATCAAATCAGTGGCGAGCACACGGAAGATCACCAAGACGATGGAAATGGTCTCCACCGCCAAGATGAAGAAGATGCAGACCCGTCTGCAGATGTCCAAACCGTATTCCGAAAAGATCGACAGGATAATCACCCACCTTCGGGATTCCGGAGTGGACGATGTCGTCGATCCCCTTCTTCAAGAGAGGGCCGATCCGACCCGGATACTCATCGTGATGATCACCGGAAACAGAGGGCTCTGCGGCGGTTTCAATACCAATGTAATCGACAATACGCTCGCCTTCAAGAATAGGCTGGCGATCGAGGAAGGCAAGGAAGTTCTTCTGTATACCATAGGGAAAAAGGGGAACGGAT
>Ga0302242_1000639_pt1 | contig 32338 bp, 36 predicted proteins | sample AAG_UR_Lys_MG_FD_193510 | JGI IMG/M metagenome (GOLD analysis project Ga0302242, IMG submission 193510) | Enriched activated sludge microbial communities from anaerobic digester in WTTP, New Holstein, Wisconsin, United States - AAG_UR_Lys | ecosystem: Engineered > Bioreactor > Anaerobic >...
TTCAAACTGTTCTAATGATCGTAGGCGCGCGCGATATCGCGCGTTTTTTTGGGCGATGAAGCGTTTGGCTGCTTGTTGGCGGCGCAAGCGTTTGGCCCGGAATCCGCGAGGCATTGTGTATCATTCTCCTTTTAGGGTTGTGTTCTATACTATACTATGGTGGGTCTAGTATTTAAAGTTTTTGGGTGAGGGATGTATATACTTTAATGTATATATTGGAATGGTTATAATGAGTAGCGGTTTTGAAAACATATATTGTTAATGGTGGTATTTTTCTAACATTTTTAAAGTTCGGTAGGTCGCTTGCTATCGGTTTTGATGCTCGGCCTACTACTTCAAAAAATAATTTAGAATGTTATTTTGTACAATTATGAGTACTTATTTATATATTTGGTTAAATCGGTAACAAGAGATCCATTGTAAAAGTTTTGTTTGATTATTTGACAATATGGGGACGGTTATCCGGGATATATGCAGCAAAGTGCTTCAAATGGTCATACGCAACAGGCGGCCTTTTTTTTTCAAATTGGTCCCACTGATACAGATAAATCGTTTGGCTGTTTTACTATACTAACTATAAACTTTCCTAGATATTGGCAATCTTTAAAAATAAAAGATTAATATAATTTAAACATTGTATAGAATGAAAAAAGTTTTTGCTGAAACCAAAATTCAATATCGATATCGGTGAGGCCCGCGATGTTTTTCGCTGTCAAATGTGTACATTGATGTACTTAAATGTACATTGTTACTTTAAATGATAATCATGTTACTTAAGATGCAGACTAATATAACATTGGTAGTATATTTAGGAAGTTAAGCCCAGGTACCTAGAATGCAGGGATATTTGGGCCGATATAAAGGTTAAATGTATATATGTGGGGCGATAATCATGATAAAACTAACCCCAGCCGCGAAAGACACAATACGCGCGAACTCCTTCAAATCTGCGAGAGAGATAGCCGAGCTAATCCTCCAAAAGCATGGCATTGTCGTCAGCCAGGCATATATTAAAACTATTATAAAAGGCTACGAATCGAAGACAGCCGACACAACCGAACTCGTAATCTCCGAAATAGAGAACAATATCGCCGAGTTTGTCAACGACAAGACAAAAGAATACTTAATAAGTCTTGAAGATAACATTAGAAATATAGAAGAGAGGTTGGCTGAGCCAGGCCTACCAAACGACGAATTTATAAAATTGTCCAAATTGTTGTCGGACCAAGTAAAATCCATGCTCTCCATAAAGGGCAATGAAAATATAAACAGTTATAGTAATCGCCCTAACGTGAACGTCAATTTATCGCTTGACAGCCTGCTCGACTCGTACGCAAAATACAAGGCCGATAACAATAACAAACAAGAAATAAAAGATACTGAATACAAACTTATTTGATAAGTTGGTGAGGTGCCTCACATCGCGAGGCCTGGGCCAACCATACATAATAACACTTGTTAATCGCGCCAGGGCAAGAGGCGGGCCAATACTGCGCGATGTAAATCGTTGCGGCGATTTAATTATTTGTTATTATAATTTTAGTTTTATGATTGGTTTTCTATTAGAGTTTTAATTATTATGTAATTATTATTTTATTGGTTTGAATATCTTGCAATTGTATATTTAGAAAGTCATGGCAAAGTTTAAATAAAAAGAAAAAAAAAAAAAAGTTTTTATAAAATTATTTTGATAGAAATTTAGAGCTAGGAAAATTTGGGTACCATAATTTTTAGTGAACGATGGTGGTTGATGCACACCTCCACAAAAAAATGAACAAAAATAAAAGGTTTTATAAAAATATTAATATATTTAAGCAATATAACAATCCCACATACTATAAAATTCCGGCCCCCAGATATCCGCAGATCCGCTCATATACTTTTTGCCATCCATATCAAATCTCTCAAGAGTAATAACATATCTATCCAAATCCTTGTACAACCTAGCCTCCCCCTCTACCAGCTCCAACATACTTCCTGGAAACCACCACCCACAATTTTCAAGACGATAAGATTCTCCATTAACATCTCCAATTATATAAATATTCCCAACATATTCATCAATATTTCCATCTATACCAATCTCATTAAAATCTTTACGTGTCAATGTGCTCAAAATTCTTACCCTATCCCCAACCTTAAATTCACTCATACAATCACCTTATTATAATGTACTCTTTTACCTCTCCAAATCCAATCCTTCAACAGTTTCATCGTTCCACAATGGGCGCAAAGCGCCCCATTCTGACACAGACAACATAACTGGTTTTACATTCTTCATTTTTATAATAACATTATCAATGTCTAAACTTATAGAACCATCTCTTTCATCAAAACGTGAATTCGATTTTGGTTTATCAGAACTACTATTCATTTCAAACAAAGTATATGCATATTCAACTGATTCACCCAACAACTTTCTTGTTTCCATTGTGATATCTTTATCGATATGCCAAATAGTTTCCATTTCCATATTACACATATACGCCCTATACAAATAAATAGCTTTCCCTCGGAGATAATATATGTTAACTGACCTCGAAAAAGAAATACTTCAAAAAACGATCTGGGACAACCCATACATCCCCAAAGATCATATGCCCTTCCCAAAACAGATAGACGCCCTCCTCGACTTCCGAAAAGAACTGCTATTCGGGGGTTCGGCTGGGGGCGGAAAATCTGATTACCTCCTCATGGCGGCCCTCCAATTCGTAGAACAGCCCAACTACAACGCTATCATATTCCGCCGCACCTACTCCGATCTAAGCCTACCTGAAGGCCTCATACCACGCTCCCACGAATGGCTAACCCACACCCCCGCCCAATACAAACAAGACCTCCACCAATGGTTATTCCCCTCTGGAAGTACCTTAACATTTGGATACCTAGAATCGGAATCCCACATATACAGGTACAAGTCGGCTGCTTTCTCTTTTATAGGATTCGAAGAACTAACAGAGTTCCCAATCGAACGCTTTTACACCTACCTATTTAGCAGACTGCGTAAACCAACCGACTCCAAAATCCCCCTCAGAATGCGCGCGACCACTAATCCAGATGGCCCCGGCGCTGAGTGGGTATACGAGCGATTCAAGCCCGATGACCCCCAGCCCTTAGAGAATGGCCGCCGGTTCTTAAGCTCCAAACTCTATGACAACCCCCACATCGACCAGGAAAGTTACATCGCTAATCTGGAAGAAACCGATCCCGTCACCAGAATGCAACTCCAAGAAGGTGTATGGCGGGTCAAAAAATCGGGCAACAAGTTCAAGCAGGAGTGGTTCGACCGCTGCTACATCAACGAAGAAGACGTGCCCGAAGAAGGCATCACGGTCCGATATTGGGATCTGGCCGCCACCGAACTCAAGCCGGGCACCCGGACCAACAATGATCCCGACTACACGGTAGGCGCAAAAATCCGCCTCTACCACAACATCTACTACATAATGGATATAAGACGGGACCGGCTCTCGCCCGGTAAACTCGAAGAATACATCCAAGAAACCGCCGAATTCGACGGCCCCGACACCATAATATACCTGGAACAGGAGCCAGGCTCGTCCGGCAAAATAATGACAGACGATTATATACGGAGGGTATTAAGTGGATATGCAGCCTTTAGTGACCGTCCCACGGGTCCAAAGGAAGCGCGTGCTAACGTTTTTAGCGCGGCACTCTACAACGGCATGGTGCGTCTTGTGCGTGCTCCTTGGAATAAACCGTTTGTTACGGAATGTTGTCTATTTCCTACGAAAGGTGTACATGATGATATGGTAGATTCAGTTTCGAGTGGTATTGGTCGATTACCGCGCGCAAAAAGATGGAAAACTGGCAACATCGGAGAAATATCTACGTTTAATCCTATGGCCCAGGACATGGCCTTTGACACTGGCGACCTCAAAATAGAAGATGACGGAATAGAAGAATTTTTTTAGGAAGTGATTAGTAGTGAATTATCAAGAATTTATAAAGGCAGCCGTGGATCGCGACAGCGACCTACCCATTACTATAGAAGCAACCGCACCAACTGTAGATCGCCGTGACGATTTACCCACTATAAATTCTTGTGCAGTTGCTACTCAATTCGCGGCTGAATCAAAAAAACCAGCCGAAACCGGCCTGGAATTTACCCAAGAAGACGAGTTTGAAGACCCAAAAAACATCACCGCCCAGGACATCCGAGCAATATGGGACGAACCCATCCTCCGGGCCACCGTCACCAAACTCCAAAAGTTCATTTTCGAGGGGGCCGAACTCCTAGTAGTACCGCCCGACGAAATAGCCAACAAAGTGAAAAAGGAAGAGCTAGAAGAAACGCAAACTATGGTAGAAACCATCGATAACTACACAATGAAAACGCTAGTACGGATGGAACGGGCCTGGCTCGACAAAAAGCGATACGGAACCAAACTGTTCGAGCGTCTGGACGGTCAAATCCCCGGTATATCAACCTCTTATAAGGGGCCAGTCGTCTTCAAATCGCTCCCAATGCACTCCTTCGATACTACACCCACCCCACTTACCGACACCTCAAAATACGTAACGGGAAAAATACTAAAAGGCATCGTATTCGATCTGAACACCTTCGAAACTAGTTATTGGCAGCGCCAGACCGATTATGGCGAACCAATCCAACTAAAAAATGAAAACCTACTTGTTATCAAAGACGAAAATAGCGAATATGTTGATGGAGATTCTGTCTTCGTAACTCTCGTCCCACTCATCAAAAAACTAGCATTCGTAGATAAATGCTTGATGAGGAGTGCAATGCGGACGGGAGTTCCCAACCTCGACGTCATAATAAAAGAATTTAGAGGGGAGGCGGCCCCGATCAACGCGGATGCCTGGGATTTAAGAAAAGCCTACATGGAAGGTCGTAAAATCGGCCAAAATTGGTCGAATAGTACGGTATTGACCCACCCTGACTGCATAGAATTGAAGCCTATGGAGTGGGGCAAGATGGGCATGGACCCCATAAAAGTAGTCAATTTCTTCAACGAGCGAATACTCTACGCACTAGTACCTCGCGACTTCACCGAAAACAAAGGAATAGCAATAAGTCAAACGGGCACATCAAGCCTCGATATGCTTAATTTATGGGCGCGGGGCGAACAAACCGAAATAGAGCGGCCATTTCTGGCAGAATGGGACCGAATACTCGCATTGAATGGGAAAGAAGGTTGGCGAGTTGAGATAGTTTGGCGCGAAATGACACCTGATTCCGGCCCGGAGATCTGGAACCGGGTGCGAATCGCGCGGGATGTTGGAGTGTTCACCCCCGATGAGATCCGTGAAATCGCGGGGTATCCACCTTTAACTGAAGACCAACGAGCGGAGATAGCAAGGATACCGGCCAAAGGATCGAACCCCGGTGATAAGGTTGATTTTGGCTCCAACAATGGCACGGATGATCGGGCGGATGTGGGGCCGAATCCACCCCCGGCCAGTTTCAACGACCCCGACAAAAAGATAGACGGTACTCCGCAACAACGCGATAAAAAGGATAGCCGGGAAGTGAGGGGTAAAGGTCGCAGGGCTGGTTAACATTCCCTAAATTTGCGAATGCATACTTTCCAACCTATTGTATGCATTCGTATAATTTCTATATATTCATCTATATAGTTATATCCAGTATTGGCATAGAATTGTTCTACCTCTTTCATTTTATCTTTAAACTCGGTGATGAGGAAGTCCTTTATACTTGAATATTCATGATATTTAGTTGAAAATTCATAAACGCCATCAGTTTCATGGTCAAAAATAGTAAAATAATATTTATCGCATTTTGTATGTGGTATAAACATGGTTTTAATCACATTTTCTCCATTTTGTCAATAAATCTGTTTATTTGGTCACGAAGTGTTGATGATTTCATACCATTACCCCACTTAAACTCTAATTTATGAGAAATCCCATCGGAGTCTCTAGGCCAAACTTCAACATAAACAGAAACCCGGCTAAAGTTTTTGGTTACATCTTTGGATGGCTGATCCAAAATTCTAAATCGATGATTGCCAAACAAACAAATACCATCAGGATAATATTTTTGTAAAGCTGGATCATCTGGCCGCATATTTACTACGTCATCACTAGAATCTGACATACTTGTTATAACGCCAGTTGCAAGATTGTATGTAAAGTCATCATCCCCATTAACTTGAATCCTAGTGCCTATTTCAATCTGGCTGGGGGTAGGTGTGAGTTCCAACATTTGCGTTGGAAACCACTCAGAAGAACCATCCTCCAATTGAACCTCTGCATAATGAGTATCAGTATCTGGATAGTAATACATGTTTGAGATGGTTCCTATTTGACCAACCTTATCATTAATACGAAAATGTTGCTTAGGGTAACGTCTAAATATAGTTACCTTTTGGCCGGTATGAAATTCAGTAGTTTCCATAAAGATATATTAGGTGAGTATAGTATTTAAGGATTACGGACGGGTATAATATGGCGAGTAATAAATTAATTAGGTTTGTTGTTACGGTCGATGAAGAGACCTACAAGGCGTTAGTGAAGTATCAAGTTGATAATAAGTTGACACGGGATAATGCGTTGAAGGCGATTATAAAAAAATATCTGATGCAAAGTGGGGACGATGTAACGCCTATTCCAGCGCCGGAGCCATCCCCCAATACCTATGATGTTGATGTGAAAGTGGTGGGGGGTAATGTGAGGGTGATGGCGGGCAGTAGGGTGCTCGCGATGGTGCCAGCCGGGTCAGATATGAGTTGGGCGTTTAAGACTGCGATTGATGCGGTCCCGGCGAATGGAACGCTAGGGATTGGGCCTGGCACGTTTGAGATGAGTGCGCCATATGAGTTTGCGTTGAATGCAGACGGGGGCAATGTGTTTTGGTCGGCGTTGCCAATAATTGATAAGTCTTTTCATATTTATGGGGCGGGCGTGGGCAAGACTGTGCTAAAGTTGTTGCCAAACCAGCGGAAACCTGGGCATCATGTTGCGATGATGATTATCCGGGGGAGTGGGCCAATGGGCCGGGGGTACTCCGGGTTTACGGTCGCCAATTTAACGATGGATGGTAACCGAAATAACCAGGTTACATCAGCAATTTGTCATGATGGTGAGGGACTGATTTTGGTGGGGTCGCAGAGGACAGGTGGGTATTTCTATAATTTGGAGCTGAAGAATTCGTGGGGCGCGGGGCTTTATTTGGGCAATAATGGGAGCGGGCCGGGCGCGAATGAGCGGGTTCAGGGCGTGAGTGCGGCGGATTGTGTGGGGCAGGGTATTATGCTCGACACTAATAAGGATAGTAAAGTAGTGGGGTGTAAGGCGGTTAGGTGCGGGGAGGGCCTGGTTTTGAACGGGAACGATGATTTTATGACCAGGGCCAATGATGTCGTGAGTGTGGACGGGTTTGTAACCGACAGTCAGGTTACAGTGTGGCAAGTTAATGACTTCGTAATAAATAATCTTAATATGGATTGCCGGAGTGCTTCGCACTCCTATGGGTTTGTTGTGAGGGATGGGTGCGGGGTGCTTACCAATTCGAAGTTGGTTAATGATGTGGGGAAGACTAACCCGGCGACGTATGTGGATGGGGATTCGAAGTTGTTGATTAGGAAGTGTGAACTTGAGGGGTATTTCGGGGTGCATGCGATAGGGAAATCGTGCGTAGAGATTGAGGGGAGTGTGGTGCGCGCGCCGGGGGGATGTTATGCCATGACGGATGTTGACCCGGTGGAGAGTATTATTATTGTGAGGGGGTGTAAGTGGTCGGGCAAAAAGTTGGCGATCCAGGAGGGCGCGAACTTGATAGAGGAGTAAATCGTTGCAACGATTTACACTCGCAAGGTATTTAAGGGTGGGGGTGTATAGTGGGGGAGTGGTGAAATTGTATGGAAAAATGGGATAGTTATAGTGTGGTAATTGAAGATGCTGGGATGTTTCCATTATCGTATAGTTTTTGTGGCTCGGATGTGATGATTGTTGATGTTGAGTCGGAGAAGTTTGGGGTAGTGGAAACTTGGGTACGGTATTGTCATCCGGGTAAGTGGCGCGAAGTGATGGATCATTTTGTGGCCGGGTACAGGTTGAATACTTATGAGAATGATGGGCGAATGAGAATCGAGAAGTTGAGTGGGAATGTATATCGTGTTACGATGGAGAAGAAAATAAGGAATGTGGAGCGGGCGTGTGTTGAGTGTAAGCATTATGTTAAGGGGTGGGATAGGGATATTGGGCCATGTTCGATGTGTAGAAGGTTGCAATTTGAAGAAGATGATTTGATTTTTGGTGGGAAAAAGTTGGTTGGGCCGGTATTGAGATGTGATGAAGAACGGGGGATAATAGAGATGCGGAATAACTGGAAACGATTGTGGATTGGTAGTGATATTTGTGGGAAAGAGGGGAAATATTGGGTGGAGAAATAAGTAAATCGCAAGTAATGAATATGGTATGCCACGCGGTCAGATTACCAGTTTGACAAAAGCAAATAAAACCAGCGAATCCCTACGCACGACCGTACCATCGAGCGTTATTAAGCAGTTTGATTTAAAGGAAGGAGATAAATGAAATCATTAGAAACTGAGAAGACCCCAACTGCAATATCACTCTTCTCGGGTGCCGGGGGGATGGACCTAGGAGTAATGCAGGCAGGATTTAATGTATTGGCCTGCATAGAACTAGACCCCAATTGTTGCAAAACGCTAAGGTCGCCAGATAATGTATATCATCGAAGAACCCGGATTATTGAATCTGACATAAGGAATGTAGATCCTTCTGAATTGATGAAAGAATTGCAACTTGCGCCGGGTGAGTTGGATTTGCTTTTCGGTGGGTCGCCATGTCAATCATTTTCACAGATTGGTAAACAATGCTCATTGAATGATGATAGAGGACCGTTATTATTCGAAATGATAAGATTTGCCCGTGCGTTTCAGCCAAAATCGATTCTTATTGAACAGGTGAAAGGTTTGCTAAACGCAAAAGATGAAGGTGGTCAACCGGGTGGCGTATTCCGCTTGCTTCTAACGCAACTAGACTCTTTGGACTATGTTCCAAAATGGAAGGTAGTTAATACCGCAGAATACGGCGTTCCTCAGATACGTCAGCGCATCTTTATCGTAGCAACAAAAAAACCAAATGAATATCTCTTTCCAGTTCCGACACATGGCCCAAAGGATAAAATGTGTTCATTATTTCCACTACAACCTTTTGTAACGGTTGGTGAGGCATTAATCGGCTTGGGAAAGCCATCGAAAAAAGGCGAAACAGATAGAAAAGATAGTCACATCGATGTTACTCCCAAGGGGGACCGAGATAGAATTCACGGGGTTCCCGAAGGAAAGTTTCTCGCGGGCCAACTTCATCTCCCAGAAACCCAACGAAAAAATCTTACTAAAAAGGATACAACCAAATACCTGAGGACGTCTCGCGAAAAACCCTCAAACACACTCAGAGGTGGAGAGATTTTCTTCCACCCCACAGAGGATAGATATCTCACGCCACGGGAGTATATGCGAATACATGGATATCCCGACGACTATTATCTTTGCGGCCCTATTCGAAGTCGTTCAGGTCGCGTTAGTAATCTTGACCAGCATCGACAAGTAGCCAATTCTGTCCCACCGCTGGTCGCAAAAAAAATTGCACATGAAATTAAGGAGTTGCTGTTACGCCATTGATTTTTGAATTGTTCGGGTATCCTATATTAGATAAGTCTCCTGAAGCAGAGCAGAACAGAGCAGAAGTGCGGTGCCCGTTTATGGATAGTCCGTGTGATGGTGGCGAAAGGTTTATATAGGTGGAAGGCTTAACTAATATTCATACAGAGTCCTATATATATTTGTTCTCATGAAACTTTTGTTAATAAATGAGTGCACATCTTTGAAGTTCGTAATCATTTTGTAAAGTTTCGTTTTTTATTCTTTCCATATGTAGTATTTCTAAAAAACTTAAAAGTTTTATTAAAACTTTTTTTCTTTGACAATGTTTGAAAATAAAAGATTAATATAATTTAAACATACGTTATAATGAAAAAAGTTTTTGTAAACCCTCGCATCATATATAAATGAAGTATTGTTGGATTTTTATATTTACAATATGTAGAGTATGTTGAATAAATACTCAACAGTGATGGAAAATGCGAAGCATTTTCCTTAATATATTATTTTTTATTTTTTAATTTTGGGTCAAAAGTTGATATTTTTGATCAGGGGTGTCGATATTTTGGGAGTTTTGGAAGGTTTTTGGGGCGGTTTTATCGACTATTGTAGTAAATTGCGTCTAGTGATGTTGGTTGAGTAAATCGCCGCAGCGATTTACATATCGGGGGTGGAGGACTTGGTAAGTGGGGTTAGGATTTTGGGCAATCCTGTTGCTGGCTTTCGGGCCGAAGGTCTCTGGGAGGGGGCAAACTTTGTAAATTTTTTAGAAGAGCGTGAGAGGGAGAGGTTGGAGTTGAGGGAGCGAATGAAAAAAGAGAGGGAAGAGAGGGGATTATGTTAATAGTTGAACTGTGACATATTTGGCTCATCTTTTTCAATATATACAATAGCGTACTTTAGTTTGGATATTGCAGTTAAATATAGGATGTATTCTAGGTGGGCTTGTCTGGTAGGGTTGCTGGGGCACGCGAGTAACTGGTTAACAGCCCAGGATACTATGCGCGATTTTATAAACTCTTCATCTGGCCTATCTAGCAGTTCATCGTTTTTAATTTTTTCGACTATTGATCTAGTTGTCATACTTGCTTATTAGATGAGTATGTTATTTAAGGGTGACGGTTGGGTAAGGGATTGCTCTAGGATTAGTTGTGGGGCTGTTTGTGGGTAGTTAGTATTGGTGATTGGTTAGTGGTGTAGTTTATGATTAAAGTGGCTCTATGGGGCTATTATGGGCCTTGTAGAGAACGTTGTAAGTTGCCGTGGCAACTTACTTACGGAGGTCGATCTGTTTGGAAATTGCTGTTGATTCGATGGATGTTGTTGAGTTTTTGGGGAGTGGGGGGAGTGGTGATGGTGGTGGTGGTGGGGTTGTTAAGGTGCCCATTACTGTTATTGCGGCGGGTGTTGCTAATGGGGCGCTGAGAGATCGCGAGGCGGTTAAGAAGAGTGTTCCGTTTTGGAATGTTCCTATTATACAGGAGAAAGTGAGGGGAGTGGATGATCATCCTCCTGAGAAGATTGTTACGTGTCGCAAGCAGATTGTGGGGCAGGTGAAGAATCCCGTTTGGGATGAGGAGGGGGGGAAGATACGGGCGGAGGCTTGGTTTAGTGATGAGCTTGGGTCGCCTCCTGAGCTGATGGAGTTTGTTAGAGGCGGTGGTAAGCTCGGGGTCAGCGGGGCTTATTTTCATGAGACTGTTGATGAGAGTGGCGAATTAGACGGTAGTGAATATAGTCGTAAATATTATAATTTGGTACCGAATAATTTGGCTATTGTTGAGTATCCAGCGTGTCCTGTTGGGACATGCGGAATTAATGTTGAACATGATAAAGTTAAGGAAGTGAAAATTATGGATAAAGAAATGGCTATTGATATGGAAGAATTGGTCAGTCTGAGGACTGAGAGCGCGACTGCTAAGGTGGCTGCTGCTGAGAGTGAGAGAATCAAGAAAGAGCTTGGTGAGAAGGTAGTGGCAGTGGAGGCTGAGAAGGCCAAGATTGCTGCTGAGAGAGATGAGCTGGTTGCTAAGTTGGCTGAGGTTACGGCGGAAAGAGATGGGCTTAAGGCTAAGGTTGAGGCCGCTGCTGTTGAGGCTAAAAAGCAGGAGTTTCTGAGTAAGTTCCCAGCCGAGAATAGGGTAGCTGCGGAGAGTGAGCTGCTGGGAGTTTATATGGAAGATCCGGCCAAGCTGATAATTGAGCATGGTAATAGGTATGCGGAGTTGCTTGTGAGCAAGGTACCGCAGGCTGCTAAGGAGTCGGCTAAGGAGTTTGTGCCGGAGCCGGATGTGGAGAGTCAGGAATGGTCCGCGATGGGATTTCCTACCGAGAAAGAGATTGCCAGTATGTTTGGTGTAGAGATTTAGGTAAGGAGTGATTTTTTATGGCAGTTATAATGGATAATGGTGTGCTTCCAGCTAGCAAGGATTGCGCGGCTGAGGTTATTTATGAGGGTAAAGTTTACACATATGATGCTTATGGCAGGATGACAGTTGCTACGAATGTGAGTGCTACGGCTTATGCTGTTGCTATTTGCTCTTCTTATAAGGCAAATGGTGATGCTAAGACTATGGCAGCAGGAGAAGGTCATCCTTTTGCGATGTTGGGTAGTAATATGCTCGTCCATTGCTATTCTGCTAACAGTGTAACTTATGCGGTTGGAGCAGCGGTGTATCTGGATGCTGTGGATGGGGCCGTTAGTACGGCGACCACTGCTGGAACTGTTTGCATTGGAACGTATGAAGGCATTGATGATTTGGTGACTACTGCTGTGGGCGATTTGGTTGCGGTTAGGCTGGATAGAGCGCCTGGTGCAACTGCTTAGATATTTTTATTTTTTGGAGGTAATTAATTATGGTTAGTGCTAATGCTGATAAAATGGGTTCGATGAATATTGGAAATCTGGGTACTTTTCTTAGAGGATATTTTGAGAAGAACCGGACTGTTTATGAGATGGGTGTACAGAAGATGGGATTTTTGGGTGGGGTGTTCCCAACCAGGACTCTTAGTATTCCCAAGATTGAGCTGAGGTGGCAGGCTGGTGTAGCTGGTCGCATGAATGTTGCGCTGGATGCCCCGGTTGAGGATTCCAGATGGGAAATGAAAGAGACTAGCAAGGAGTTGACCTGGGATAAGTTTGCGTTTACGATTACTGATAGTGCGACTGACGCAATCGCCGTTAACAATATGTTGAGAACTGGTATTAAGAACTCTGCTAATTATTTTGCAGCTCTGAGGGATTATAGGATTATTACTGAGCTGAGGGCAAAGAATAATACCCATTGTACCCATAATGCGGCTGTTGTGTGGACGGACTCGGCGGCCCAGGTTGAAGAGGATATTATACAGGCCATTCAGGGTATTGTGCAGTATTCCGGTGGGTTGAACCCTGAGACGGCCAGTTTTGGAGTTATTTATCCGGCCAAGGCTATGATGGGTCTGGATGCGCTGGGCCTGATTGGGAACGTGCAGATGACCGTTAAGGAGTATCTTAAGAAGACCTGGAAGATTAACTTTTATCCGTATTCGCCTGCTAAGTTTGGGTCTGATGGGGCGGAAGTTGTTGATGTAAAGAATGATACCAGCTCGGATGCCCTGGGCACTAATGCGGTGGTGTTTGTGGAGGGTGAAGATACTCTTGAGTGCGGGCAGTATTATGGTAATGGTATTAAGATGAGCGAGACTACCAGGATTCACGATGTGGGGTATAAGACGACCCTGCGCCATTCGTTTGGATGCTTGGCTAAGCCTCTCTATGATGATACCACATTTACTACGCCTCTTATTTACGAGATTGGTAATGTTACAACTTGATAAATTAGTGTTACGTGGAATTTGTGTAGGGCATTTAGAGACATTTTAATTTTTTGTGTGTATATGTACTGTTTTTTGGTTAAAGTGTCTCTATGGGCCTATTATAGACCTTTAAATTGATTTTATGAGGGGTGTATATGAGAAAGTTTATTGTTGGTTTGTGTATGCTTATGATAATGGTATCCATTGGTAGCGGATATTGGTGGGATACCGAGAAGATATTGCAGGGCAGACAAATGTTGAATACGGGCGCGCCGTGGTTTGGGGATGACGCTAAGATGTATTTTGGAGATGATAAAGATGCGTCCATTGGATTTGTTAATGCGTCTGGGACTTTGGACGTAAGTGGGGCTATGAATATGTCCACTATGGCTGTGGGTGTAAACGCTAGTACTACTAATAATACAGTGCTAACTTCTTCCAGCACTAAGACGGTGTATGATATAGATGCATCTGCTGCGAATGTTACGCTGACGCTGCCGGATGCTGCGACTGTACCGGGCCGGATGTACTTTATTTCGGTGAGTGGGAATCCTGCTGCAAATTACGCGAGGATTAATGCCACTGGTGGAGATACCATTAATGCCAATAAGTATTTGGTGTCTACTGACCAGTGGAGTACTGCTGTGATTGTGGCTTCTAATGGGGCTTATAGGGCGTTGACTAACGGGACTTGGGCAGCTCATGCTTGAGTAGCCCGTTTTTATTTTTTGTTTTTAGGCGATTATATGGCACGAAGAAAGAAGAGAGTTAGTGTTGAAGATGTGGATGAGTATCTGGTTGATATGAATCCTGCTGTTCTTGATAGTGATCCCATAATGAGGGGCAAATTGAGGGTGGGAACGAAGGTTGTTGTGGTGTTGCCTAAGTTTAGTCGGGCGCTGAAAGATATGCAGCGTGAGCAGTTTAAGAGTGGGAAGGTTGAGAAATTTGGGCAAATTATGTTGGATGATGGTAAGATTTTAAATATTAATGAGAGTTATGTGCTGCCGCTGACTTTTGAGATTAAGAAGTTGCTCAAAAAGGGTATTTTGATGGGCGGCATGAAACTTAGGTAGAGATTTTTTTTGATCGCCATATCGGAGGTAGGAGGTTAAAAATATGGCACTACATAAAGTACAAATATTTGGAAGAAATTCCGTTACTGAAAAAGAAGATTATATAGATATAACTGATCATAAGTTGGCGGTCGATATTGGAACTGATCTTGGTACTATGCAGGCAGACATAGCCCACATGAAAGCCGATATTGCCGCTATCAGGGCTATCTTGGAGAGCTGAACATGGGATTCTTGAACAGGCTGCCTGCCCGGCAGGACGGCTACTACAACCGCAACCGTATGTGGAAGAACAAGGGCAGTGATACAGCGGCCAACCGGAGGACTCTGGTCAGTCCCAGCCACATGCTGGTAAATATCGGTGGCGCTGGTGCTCATGCCTACGAGCGGGAAGCCGCCCTGGAGATGGACCTGAACGAGTCTTGGGTCTGGGATACTCAGACTCCCACCGACTATACCGTAGCGGCCAACCGTGCAGGCAAGGACTTCTATATCTATGCATGTGTTCCCGTTAGTGGATATGTGCCTGTAATCATCCTTAGTGCCGCCACCACCTACCCGGCTGGCTACACCGCAGCCAATAGCCGCAAGATAGGGTGTTTCCACTGCGAATGTGCGGATGTGGGCACAATCTCCGGTCACCCCCTCACAGACTACCTGGCAGGAGATATCATCCCCCGGTCTATCCAAGATCTCAAGCACCGGCCATATGGACGCTTCCTTCCTGGTTTTGCCTGGGGAGGGCCGACCGATTTCGACAGCCTGAATTATGCGCCTCTGTGGGCCTCGATATACCACCTCTCCGGCACAGGAGCATCTATCGCATCAGTATTCGGAGCTGCCGTGACTGTCTCTCGGAATTTCTACGATTTCGCAGACGACCTGAAAAATATAGGCGCTAGGATGATGACAGACTGGGAATTCGCACAGCTCCATTCGGGTACTCCGGAAGAGACGAACATATTTGACTCGGCCAATCCGACGACTGTAGGCGGTCATGTAGACACAAATTCCAGGCGAATCATATCAAACATTGGCTTGGAGGACATGTCTGGAGTCTGGTGGACTTGGCTTCAGGATCGGCAGAGCTACATAGCCGGATCGGATTATGCCGCAGCAATTGCGTTCAGCAACGAGAATATCAGCGGAACCAGAGGTTCCCATAACGGTCAAGGAACATACCCGTCACAGGCAGCGGTTATTGCGGGCGGTGCTTGGAATGCTGCGGCGATTTGCGGTTCGCGGGCGCGGTCTGCGACTTATCGGCGGTCGCATTCGAGTTTGTATATCGGTTGCCGTGCGGTCGCGGAGCCACAGTAGTCGTTATTCATGAGGTCATAAAAATGAGAGGATACCCAAACGGCCCGCTAACCAAGCGGGATTATGAGAACCTGCTCAGCATGCCCGAGTATGCTAAACAGGCGAAGGAAGATCTGGCAAGACTTGCAGCAATTGATGACAGCAAGATCACCGTTGACCAGGGCACTGAAAAATCACCAAAACTAATAGAAATAGATAACCCAATGCCTGTATGGAAACTGGCTGGTTTCAAGGACAAGGCCGAGCTACTGAAGCTGGCAGAAACGGGGTAAGATGGCCTCTATCGCAGACATCCGGTCAATCATCAACGCAAAAGATGGCACCACAGAAGGCGATGCTGTTGAGCTATCGGAGGATTTGGTCGAGGCCGAGAAAGCCAAGAAGGAAAAGAAAGTAGTTGTTAAAAAGAAAGTTTAAATACTATAAAGTACGGTAGTTGGATGTGAGGTGTAATATGATGAAAAGTTTGTGGTTGGTGTTGTTGGTTGTGGTTGGTTTGGTTAGTATGAGTACTGCATCCAACTATATGTATGAGAAGACAGCGATGAATGGGGTTGGGTATGTTGAAACTCAGAAGATCGTTGCGACCCAGTTTGGATTTGAAGGTCAGAAGTTGGTTGAGAAGGTCGTTGGGTCAGGCAATTTTAAGGTGAATTCTGAGTTGGAGGCTGAAAGACAGCTTATGAAAGGTGGGGAGCCTGTTGGTAGTGTTTGGGTGCCCGATGAGTATGTAGAGCCTATAGTTGATAATGAGACGGGCGAGGTGCTTGTTGAGGGGTACACGGTTTTGGGATATTGGACTGAGGGATCATGTAATTTTACGAACTCTTGCCCGATGGACTATACAAATTATACTAGGGTGGCTGAGTTCGAGTATATGCCGATATCTTATCAGACTGGGAGTTATGATGCGAAGTGGACGGACAAGTTGTGCGTTCAGAATTATAAGATTGGGGCTGTGATGACCGAGATGTACACGCATGCTGAGCATCTTGTTAGGAATACTGAGGTTAGGACACGGGGTTATCAGGATGAGTGTGCGAAGGATTGTTGTACGGGCGTGTTGGAGGCCAATGTTAATAGTAATGTGATTGGGGTGGCGCATATTGGGTGGCTGTCACGCGATCCTGTGGCTGATGATGTACTGAATGGGAAGCATGCAGAGTATGGGCGGTCTATCGATGATATGACGGGCGTATTCTCCATTGAGAAGTTTATTCAATTGTGGGAATCGAGCAACTGTGGTGAAATTAGCACAGATTGGTTGCCATGTTTGATGGGTTTACAACTATTTAGTTAAAAAGTTGGGATATTGATACTATTTTTCCAAACTTTTATTTTTAGATTGGTTGCCAACCGAAAGATTTATAAATTCGAAGTGTTATATGTTTATGTATGAGAACCTGTAGAGTTTGTGAAGAAAGTAAACCCGATGAAGATTTTAATAAGGGCCGGAACGAATGTAGGGAATGCCAAAAAAAGCTTCAGAAAAGTAGATATTGGGCCAAAAAAGGTCAAGTTGCAGATGTGATAGAGAAAACGTGCTCAACGTGCGGTTTTATACTTCCTATATCAAAATTTGATACTCAATGTGGTACTAGAGATGGATATAGAACAGTGTGTAGAGATTGTTGTAACAAAAGGCGAAAAGAATGGAGATATAGAACAGGTAAAGATAAACCAGCCTCCCCGACACATGCTAGAAATGTGTACTTAGGCATAATTATAGGAGAAGAAGTTGCCTGTCGATACTTCAAAAATCCAGTTAGAGCGCCATATGGAACATCTGGATATGATTTGATTTGTCAAAACGGTTTTAAAATTGATGTGAAGTTGTCAACTACTGGCAAAAATGGAAGTTGGTCGTTTGGTATAAAAAATAGATCTGGTGAAAAACCTGATTATTATTTGTTGTTGGCAATGGAATCAATGGAAGTATTGACTCCCCGTCACATCTGGTTAATACCCGCAAGTGCTATCATAGGACGGCATAAAATATGTGATAAGGTATGTTTTGGAGTTTCCCCAAGTACTATTAACAAACTTGAAAAATATGAGAAACCTATTGATCGTTTAGAGTGTATATGTAAAACAATGATCGATGAAAAGTAATATAATTGAGGTGTAACATGCCGAAAGATAAAGTTGAAGAAGAAGGATATTTGGATATTGATGGGATTTGTATTTTCCCAACCGAAGTGGTGACAAAGCCCGTCCAAGTAAGAATTGCATCGCCGTACATAGGTATAATGGATTTAGTTAAGTCGCTAATTGTGATCGGGAAGAATGGGCCGGAAGAGGTTCCATACTCGCGCGAGGCCAAGAAGATTATTGGTATTGTAAAAGATATACAGACTATCGAATGGATACAGAATACGTATGGTGGGCGGGGGTTGCTTTTCGCCAGCCCCGAAAATCCGGCGTTGATGCTGACTGTGAATGAGTGGGAAAGCAAGTATGGGACTGATCCAATCGGCCTTATTATGATGATGAGGCTATGGTGGAACTCGATGGGGGGTGGTGTTCACACCCCATAGAAATAATTTTTTGAGGTGGTGTTGTGACAATAACTACTGAAGATGTAATAAAATATATTAACGCATTCACTTTTTTAAGTTGTCAAACCGCCGCTGAATCAAGCGCAACAACAAACACTGATGCCGACATTTTATACAATTCACAATCTTCCAACCAGGGCAACTTTTTGCTATTTTATGGGATCGCAGATGCACAAATTACTTCTGATTTGGCTAAAAATTCCATCACAATGTCAGATGTGCAGAAGTTGAGGGCGTACGCCTACTTCATCCAACATTTGTGGGAGATGAAGTTTAAAGACTGGGATGCTAAAGAAACCAGCATCAACAATGATAAGGTTGTTAAAGGGGTGGCCGGTGTCACTAGCGGGCTGGCCGCCTATAATGAGTTAATTGCTGAGATAATCCGGGCTGGATCTTCTAGTGTGTTGAGTACGGGTATTGTTAAGCATGCAGACGATACTTATTATCCGAGTGAGTTTAAAGATGTGCCGTTTGATGATGTTGAGATGGAAGTGATTTGATGTTGGTGGGCGGATTAACGCAAAAAATAACCGTTAATACCAAAGATTCTAAAATAGTTAATCAAATCGCAACACCAACGTTAACAAGTTTGCATGATGTGCCCGAGGATGGCGCAAATTTGCGTATAGATGTGGGGGGTGGTACAGATAATAGCGGGGTTGTTATTGTTAACGGGAATGTTGATGGTGTACCTACTGTTGAGAATGTTAGCTTCACGGCGGCCCGGTGGAAAATAACTAGTAATACGTGGGATGCTGGGGCATTAACGATAACGACTACGGGGTTTGTGGATGAGAGTGTGGTGCCCACCATAGAGATAACAACGTGTGACGCGGCGGGTAACCCGGTTGAATGGACCGTTGAAAAGACGTTACCTGCCCGGATTAGGTATGTTAGAGCACAGGGATTGGCGCTTTTATTGCAGGTCAAACAAGCTGGAATCTCAACGCCTGGCATGTGGGAAGTGTTGGTTGGAGGGAACCCTGATGAGATTGATGAGGGTGTCGAGTTTACCATTGGTAAGATGAAAGGTGTTTATGTTGTGTATGGGCAGGTGCAGGAGCATATGCAACTTAATACTAATATGGTAGATTTTGTGAGATTTTATGCTGTAAAAAGGAGTGATTGATATGGTTGATGAAGTTGTTGATGATGGATATGAGTATCCTGAAGATGTGGTTGAGATAAACCAACATCGATTTGTAGGTGTCAGGACTTTGATTTTGGCGCTTATTGCGTTGTTTGGGTATATTGGGGCGGTTTACTTGCCAGTGTTTGCGGGTACAGCTATTGACACTGAGGGACTATATAACTTAGCGATGATGGGATTTGCATTCTTCTTCGTTAAGACTACAATTCCGCTGCTGAAGTGAGGTGGTATTATTATCGCTGATCCCACGGAAACGGTATTAAGTGCCGCAAATGGTGATTTTTTTCTCGTTTTATTGGGCGTTATGATAATGTTTTGTATTGGGATAGCTGGTTTTTTTGTTTATCAGATGCCTAAACAATGGGAAAAATCCACTGATCGAATTGTGGACAAACTTGTTAATGTTATAAATGAGACGCAAGATGTAAAAAACGCTGTGTATGAGTTATCAAAAAAGTATGATGAACATGATGTACAGGCCAAAATTATACTTCGCCTCAATGAGGACATAAAAGATAGTGTGAACGAGATTAGAAGGGTCTGATATGGGCACATTTGGAACATCATTCAGTTTGTTAAATGGTGCATTATTTGCTGGGTTTTTGAGTAGGATTGTTCCCGGCGTTGATGGTGCTATTGATGAGGCTGCCCAAGAAATTATAGATCTTGCAGTAAATGAGATCCAGAGTAGGTTATATCCGGGGCATGGATATCTTACGGGTGTACTCCATGATTCATATAGTGGAAAATATACTAAGTCTGGTACTAGTGTTGTAAATATTAGTATTGGGACAGATGTTTATTATGCCCCGTTCGTAGAATTTAAATGGGGTGGCAGATGTGCTCATTTCTTCCCCGCTATGAATGTGGTGGAGCCACAAGTTCCAGATATAATTAAAAAACATATAAATGGAGTGCTGGGGATAGGATAATGGTTACAACTGATTATGGGTTTTTGGTAGCGCTATCAAGGGCGCTTTCCGACGATGATACCCTCTTTGGGATGGTTGATGGAAAGTTTGAGATTGATTTTCCGGCCAAGAATGTATCGGCGAATTTGACTGGTGGTAACCAGACTATGATATCGGTGTCGCTCCCGAATGTGGTTACTAAGGCGCAGATGGGATATGATGCACATGGATTGGTTCGTGCGTCGGGGATGTTCCAGATCGATGTAGCGTCAGTGAAAGGCAATAATTCTAAGTATTGTAGGGATGTTGGGAATAGGGTTAAAGTTCTCATTGAGGGGGATGTTGTTAAAACATTAGATAATACTTATATTATATATATTGATAGAATAAACGATAATTTGTTTTTTGATGAGGAAATTTCAGCGTGGCATTCAGCGATGATTGTGTATGGTTATTATTTTAAGAACAGCAAATAGATAAATAAATTTGGAGGTTATTAACATGGTGTGGACGGATAGCATAAAATCAGTGAAGGTAGGTATCGCAAGAGAAGTGACAGCGGGCATTATTGAAAGTGCTCCCAAGGAATATGTGTACACTACTTCTGAGGCGGTTCTTGATCCGGTAGTTGATCAGGATGAATTGCGGGCGATGGGTTCTAGAGGATTAACATTTACGGTTGATAAACCCTATCATATAACTGGTAATATATCGAGCTGGGCATTCCCCGAGGATAATGGTTTTGGACCAATGTTGTACGGGGCGTTTGGATCGGCTACTTCAGCGACCGTGACAACTGGTTGTTATATCCATAAGTTTAACGTGGTTGATACTCAGGTGCCAAGTTTTACAGTTTGGATGAAAACGGGTGTTTACGAGGTTACTGGTAGTAATTGCCAGGTAAATAAGTTGGATATTAAGAATAGCAAGGCGTCTATTTTAGATTATTCGGCTGATATTGTGGGGTCACAGCTTGCAACTGCAAGCACATTTGGCACCGCTACTTATGTTTCGGGCGCGACTAAAGTGTTTAGATCGTCTGGTGCTAAGGTGTATTGGGATGATGTGCTTTCTACGAACGTTGAGGATGTATCTATAAGTATTGATAATGGTATTGATCCTCAAGATGCTAAATCTCTTGGTGTTCTCTACGCTGATCATATTTTAGCGGGAGATAGAACTGTTAGCGGCGATCTTACAATTTTTGTGGAAAGTACTACTGAAATTAATGATTTCTGGGGTTCTACAACCGGCCCAATACTAAATAAAACAAAGATCCCAATTATGATAGTGTGGGAGTCTGCTGCTATAGTATCTACGGCTACTACAGTGGGTGCTACTATGAAGGTAGCTGGCGCTGGAAATGTAACTCTTACGTCCTCTGGGACTTACAATGGAGCCGCTGATTATAAGTTGTTTGAGGTTAAGATAACCGAGGCTGGCGCATCAAATAAGATGTCTTGGCGGGCGAATGGTGGGGCATGGGCAACCGCTACTACTGTGACAACTGGGGCTATGGCTCTCAGTGATGGCGTAACTGTGCAATTCAGTGGTGCAACTGGCGGGGCTACTTCTGATAGGTGGTTCTTCTATGCAGGCAAGATTCCATACGCCTTTATAATGTATATGCCATCGGTAAACATTACTTCGTTTACGCCGGGTTCTACTGGAAATAGGTTGAATGCTAAGGTTAATTTTACGGCTGAGATTGATGGCACTGCTGGGGTTGGATTTGAGGCTGAAGCATTCCTGATCAATACTAAGAACGCTGCTTATAGTAGCGCCTGAAATATTGATAGTCTTCCAGAAGAACTGGTCGGGTTTAAAATGCCGATAGGAAGAATGTTTTATGAGGAGTAGATAAATTTTTATACTATGAAAATATTATAGTAATTTGGTGAAAATTATATGAGCAAAATGGAACAGCCGAATACTATAAAAGTACTTTTGGCCGTGTGTAGTCATCGCTCCATAGACGTATCATCGAAGCTGTCTATGGATGGGTTGATTACAGCGGTCCCAAAAGGCTTCAGATTGACCACTGTGGTAGGTCTAGAGGCCAGTATAGCCAAGTCTAGGAGCACCTGGGCCACAATATTCCATCGGGACACCGATAACGATATTCTGGCATTTATCGATGATGATGTGGCATTTACACCTGCTGATTTTTGGAAGATCTGCAAACATGCATATGAGGAGCAGCAGATCGTCGGTGGGGTCTACATGAAGAGGGAATTGCCCCCCATCGCTATTGTTAAGACGCCCGATGGAAAGTTTAATTTTAATGGGGAGATTCAGGAAGTTGAGGGGCTGGGCTGTGGGTTTATTGCGATCCCCCGCGCGGCAGTTGATGCGGTTGCTAAGGATTGTATATTGACGCATTGTGGGAAGTTTCATGATGGTAAGGAACTTTTGATTTATTATCCAATGTTTGCGGAGATTGTGGTGGATCAGAAGGATAATGAGGGGTATTGGCTGGGCGAAGATTATGGGTTTTGTTATCTTGCCCGAGAGAAAGGTTTCAAAGTATTGGCTGATACGTCTATATTTTTGAAACATATTGGAGTATATGCGTACTCACCAAACGACTTAATGATTAAACGTGAGGTATAAAAATGTCAAAACGACTTAGAGTAGAAAAGGCAGATGCTAGGCAAGAGTTTGCCCGCTTTATGAAAGGCGCGAAGAAGTATGAGATCATTATTGAGTTTGAGAATCCTCAAACTGATGAGATATTTGAGGTGCCCATCATATATACTCCGGCCACCGCTTTCGATCTAGCGGCTATATATGCTGATTTTGATGCTGATGCAGATACAGAGGAACAGTTCGATTACTCGTGCGATGTTTTTAATTTCTGCATTGATAGGGCGTGTGGTATTAAGTTTGTGAATTGTGAGAAGGGCCAGGCCAATTATGAGGCAGGCGAAATATCCATTAGGGATTTGACGGTGGAAAATAAACAGTTGTTAGAGACGGCGTTCTCGCCTGGGGTTGGGAAAAGTGGACCCCAACTTGAGCAAAAACTTAAAGGTGCTCGCAGGCAAGTTGGCAAGGGAGTGTCCTGCAAAAACGCCGCTGGAATGGATGTTGGAGCCGCTTCAGATCTTCTTATTTAATTGGGAATGTGTTGAGGCAAGTTTAGTTGCGGAGGCGGATGCTGCAAAAGATGCCCAAAGACACGCGAGTAAAAAACAGCCCGAAATAGACTTCGACGATTGGATGAAAGATATAGCGAATGAAAACGCGGGGAACTACAAAGAAGCTAAATATGGGATAAAGAAGAAACGAGGGTTGTAATAAAACAACCCAACCATTCATTTTTTTATAATTATTTTGATATTTATTTGAACATTTATATTATTATATGGGGGTTATTATATGGCAGCTTATAATCCAGGCGGTAGCTTGGTATGGTCCGCAGCTTTGAACGTGACCGCCTTTCAAAGCGGTATTCAGTCAATGGTAGCCCAGATGGCGTTCGCTCAGAGAGCTGCTGCTGGTCTAGAATCGAGCTTAAAAAGTATTGCAGCAGTGGGATTCGCTGGTCTTATTGCTGGCATCGGTGGGATAACTGCTGCCATTGCAACCTCCACCAAGGCTGCTGCTGAATGGGAAACTCAGATGATGGGATTAGCGCGGGTTGCTATTCCTGAATTTGATTATACAATGCCGGAAGGTAAAAAAGCGTTTACCGAATTTTCAAGAGCCTTCCAAGATATGTATATTGAAATTCCAGTCAAGAGTAGACTAGATCTTACAAAAGCAGCGGAGCCATATGCGCTGGCTGGATATGAGGGCGAAGCCCTCTACAATTTAACCGAGCAAACTCTTAAGATGGTTAAAGCTACAAATTATGAGGTAAGTCCTGATGATATTGCTAATATGGTTATAAAAAGCTCCCAGATTAATAGAGAACAATCAGGAATTGATATACAAGATCCCATTCTCAGAACTCAGAAGATGACAAAGTACTCAAGCGACATCATGGATAAAGTGCTTACGGTTGCTAATAAATATACAATTGGAGCTAAAGATTTAACAGATGCTATAGTCGATGCGAGTGGTTCCGCAGTTTTACGTGGTACTGCTAACGATATTGATTCTCAAATTGCATTTTATGCTTTGATGAATCAGTATGGTATCCGCCCTGACTTGATGAGAACTGCGCTTACATCTTCAGTATCAACTGCTGGATTAGCAGGTAAATCCACCGCTAGAATAGAATACGCTCTTTCTAAAATAGGAATGCAAACTAGGGATGCCAAAGGCAAAAAGATAGCGGAATATAGTAGGGCTGATGTCGCATCAAGGTTATTGGGTGTTACTAAAAGCCAATATGAAAAGATGGCAGAAGAAAATATGGGTGAGACACAAATTCGCCTTCTTGATGCTATTGAATCATTAGATGTAGATAGATTAACTAAAAACGCTCTTGGTACTGGATTGTTTGGTTCTTATGCTGGTCGAGAGTTTTCCAAGTTGGGCGCAGGCGGCGCATTAGAAAAATTCAGAGAAATTCAAGATGTTTCAAAAAGTAGCGGTGGTGAAGTAAATCGTGCATACACAAACACCATACAAACTCTTAATGATCAATGGGACTTAATGGAGCAACGTTTGTTCTCTGTTAAAGAGGTGTTTGGTGAAATATTTACGGGGCCGGTTTTAAACGGTGTTAAGGGATTTTCGGAGAGTTTAAAAGGCGCTGTACAATGGTTGCAACAAATAGTAGACAGCAGTCGCAATCTTGATGGAACTGTTAACACTTGGGAAGCAATTGAAAAAGTTGTTGATGGCCTTAAACAAAAATTTGTAGATCTGGGAGGAATTGATCTTCTAAAGGCGGGCGGTATAACAGCGGGCTTACTTCTTATTGCATCCAATGCTGGAACTGTAGTTGCAGCGGTTTCGAAGATACCCGCCGCATTTGCAGCTATAGCCGGTCTAATAGCACCTGTTATAGCGGGAATATCGACTAGTTTATTGGGGTTGGCTACTAGAGTATCAGCCGCATTTGCAGGGATAAGCATAGCACCGTTAATAGCTACTGCTGGGTCAGTTGTTTCTGCTATAGCTGGTATTGCAGTTGTTGCTGGAACAGTATCACTTGGTTTAGCAGCAATCGGCTACTCGCTCGCGCCCGAAAAATTCACATACTTCAATCAGGTTGCATCTGAAGCTTTAAATGGTGTAGCAACTGTTGCTCGCCAGGTATATGATGATATATCGAGGGGCGATTGGGGAGCCGCAGGCGACCATCTTAAAACAGGTTTTACCAATGCTATAGCTTGGATTCAACAGATTAATTGGAGCCAACTTGGTGGTGAAATCGTCACCATGATAGGTGATGGGGCCAATGCTGTTATAGGAACTGCTCTTGATCTGGCTGGATGGATCTATGATAATCTGAATAGTTGGGCGACTGGCGGAGGCCCCCGCAAATTAGGCGAGTCTATAGGCAATTTCATCGAAGATGGCTTTAAAACTATATCTACAACAGATTGGGGCCAGTATATAGATGATGCTATAAATATAGCTTCGGATTGGGCAGGCCTTGGCTGGGATATTATAAGTCAGATAGGAAGCGGTGTTCTCAGTGGAGTTTCATCTGCATTTGCGCCTGCTGCACATTCAATAGTGGAAGTATTTTATACTGCTGTATATTCAATTGAAGGTGCCTTTGCTAGATTGTGGAATACTTTATTAGTTAGTGGTGTAAATATTGCTAGCCAAATTGGAACAGCATTTGCGGGTATTGGACAATCATTAGATGGTGCTGTAACTACTGTACGTGATAAAGTAGATACTTTGAAAAATAGTATACCTGGATTATCATCATTTAGTGGATCTAGTGGATCTAGTGGATCTGGTGGATCTAGTGGATCTGGTGGATCTAGTGGATCTAGTGGATCTGGTGGATCTAGTAAATCTAGTAGATCTAATAAAAAATCGTCATCTACTTATACACCCCCATCTACCGACTATGCACATAACAGTACAACTATAAAGGATCTTAAAGATCAGAGTATGGAATCTATCAATCGAAACACTATTTCGTTATCACCAGAAGTCTATGCACATAACAGTACAACTATAAAGGATCTTAAAGATCAGAGTATGGAATCTATCAATGCATACAAAAATCCAGTTGGTTATATGACAGGTGGCAAAGGTATTATTGCTGATGAACTTAAACCAGTATACGATGAAAGTGGTAAAATTTCTGCATATATAATGACAAATTTAAGAGGGCAACCTATAACGGTAAGTGGACATGAACAATGGTCTGTTGAAAATATGCAGAAATATGGAAAATATTTAATGGAATATGAAACTGATCCAAGAGGAGCAGCAAAAATAAGAGCAGATGAACTTATACCATTAGAAACTTTTCCAAAAGAAGTAAAAAAAGCATCAGATGAAGCTGCTAAAATTACTACATCTGGTGCTACGTCATCAGTAAACATTTTAAAGGATGGTATTTTTCAAACTACTGGTTTTATGAACACTTCTACAAAAGATGCTGCTACATATGCATCAGAAAAAACAATTTCAGCATCAGATTTTGTAAATGCAAGCCGTAGAAATAATGTACTAGAAACAAATGCTATGACTAAGCAAAATGTAGCTGAAAGTTATAGTCCTGTTAAAATCGGATTAACTGCCTCCGGCCAAGAAATAGCAGTGATTGGTAAAGTTGCTCAACAACAGTTTGAAGCATCCGGTAATAAATGGGTAGGAGATACTCAAAAATCTGGATTTAGTTTCTTTACAGATGCTACTACAGGTGGTAAAAATGTTGAGGCTGGTGGAAAAAGCGCTGAAACTAGTCTAATCGCTGGTGCAGATGCTGCGGCACAAAAACTCCGAAATCTAGAAATTAGATTTGGGGGCGGTACTGGTGGTGATGGTGAAGGAGGTTCAAAATCATCCAATTATGTTGATCCTATTATCGATAGACTTGGATCTGTAGCAGGCAGTGTGTTGGGTGGATTTTTACCGTCTGGACTGTTCAAATCTAGTGGTACCACGACATCTACTCCCGATACAATGACTGTTGACAATTTCGAAGACATGACTTGTATGGGTAACCGAGTAATGGTTAATGCCCTGAAATATACTCCACCGGGCGGGGAAACTACCTCATATAACCCAATGGATTCAGGTTCTATAAGGAGCGCCAGCAATGTTGAAGGCACTTTCACAGATATGACATGTATGGGTAATACAATTACCATAACCGGTCTAAAATATACAAATCCATATGGAACAACCTCTTACATAAATCCATCAGAATATATATCTGGTGGGGGTGTCATGGATTATCAACAGGCCTCCGCGAAGAAAGCCGGTGAAATAACAACAAGCGCCGCTAAATCTAGTGCAAATGTTCAACGTGAAGCAGCAAATTATACTGCACAAACTTCTAGTGCTATAAATGCTGCTAACTTTGATTATAATAGATATTTATTAGCAATGGAACAAAACGCTGCTATAGAAAGAGGCGACCTATGGATAAATAATGTCGCATTTACTAGTACAGCATGGGGAACAGGTGTTAAGGATAGCTTGTATGATTTTAGTAAAGTACGTGATGAAAGTGTTGATCAAGCATATGATTATTTGAGTTATCAAGCAACCACTCATGATAAGATCTATACTGACAATCAAAAGATAATAGAAGAAGGCAACAAACTCATTGGGGAACTAACAGGCGCTACAAACGCTATGGGTGGCTTAGCTAGTAAAATAGAATCTGCTGGTACTAATCTTGGATCAAGTTTATCATCTGTACTAGGCGGTTTCCTCGGTGGTTATGGCGGAGGCGGTGGATATATTATGGGTGGATTTGGTGGGACTTCTAAGGGCGGAGGTGGAGCTTGGGTAGGGACATATCCAACACCGAGCTGGTCTGGCGTCGCAATTAGCAACTATGTTCAATCTCATCCATCGGGTACTTGGGGCAACTCATCGTTTTCTTGGGGTGCTAAAGGTTCCCTGATTGAAGAACCGTCTAGGATTATTGCGGGCGAAAAGGGCCGGGAATTGCTTCTTCCCAACTATCTTACTGAGTTGTTCCTTAAGTTGGCTGCAATGGGCTTCAATAATAGATCTAATGGTGATGGCAACATCATAACAATTGTTAATATCGATGGGAAGCAGATTGAGAAAATTGTGTCTAAGCGACAAAAAAGCAACTTGAATCTGAGAGGACTCAAGTTGCACTAATTTTTTAAGGTGATTTGATGCAATATTGTACACGAAATCCTGCGATTAAAAAACCGGAACTCAGTGATGCCCCAAGTATCATTGATATAAATGATAATATGGATGTAATTGATGGTATCATTAGTAAAAACAATTTCAATGGGGCGGTTGATCCTGGAACTGGTGATGATGTAGGGGATGGATATGCTGTCAATTCTCATTGGTGGAATACTACGGACCATAAATTATTTGTGGCTGAAAGTGTATCAACTGGCGCGGCAGTTTGGAGACAGGTATATCCAGCTATCACTCCTGCTGTATATGATGTAATTGTGTATCAATCCGGTACATCCATATATGCAGTTGAAGCAGATACTACACTGGTTGATAGTGGAACTGTTGGTACGGATGATACAGATGTTATTAATGCTGCAATTGCAGCCTGTCCTCAGAATGGTACACTTTTTATTGATTCCGGTACATATACATTAAAAGCTGATACAGTTTTCTATCTTAATGGTGGAACGTCTAATCCATATTGGGTATGTTTACCAATTTTAGATGGTAAAAATATCCATATATTTGGGGCAGGCATTGATTCAACAATTTTAAAATTAGCTAATTCTCAGCATGATACTGATCATCCGGTAGTTATGATATTATGCCGGGAAACAGATATAGCCGATCCAGGATTTACTGCTTTTACATTAGCTGATATGACTTTAGACGGCAATAAAGCCAATCAAACTAAATGGTATTATGATGGGGCTGGATTGATTTTAACAGGTTCTACACGATCAGGTGGACGATATTATAATCTCAAGTTAAAGAACTCGCATAATACAGGTATTTATTTGGGAAACAATGGGTCCGGTATGGAATCTAATAGTTTTTTACATAATATTTACGTTGAAAATCCATATGCAGAAGGTATATTTTTAGATTCGGCCCAACAAATAATTGTTTCCGATTGCACCTGTATTGGAGATAATACCAATGGTAAGAGTGGATATCAGGTCGGTCTTTATGTTAATGGTAATACAGATTATCAAACTCGGTCTAAAGATCATATATTAATTAATAATATTAATTGTATTGGATCATCTGTTAAATTTTGGTGTATCAATGATTGTGTAGCATCTAACATAATCATGGATACTGAAGATTGCGCTGCTGAATCTGGATGTCTTATTCATAGTTGTACTGGATTGAGAATAACTGATTCTGTATTTAGATCTAATAGAACTACAGCAAATTCTTATGGCGGGGCCACTTACATAGATTCAAATTCATATGGTAATACAGATGGGCCAACTGATGTATATTTTGATAGTTGTGAATTTGATGGATATTATGGGATTCATATTTTAGGAGCTGCTGTAGCAACTGTTAAAAATAGTATTATTAGGGCCGCACATGATTGTATTTATAGTAAAGATGTTACTGAAGCCACTACTGCAATTACACATGTATTAAATTCTAAGATTATTCCAACTGTTAATATTTCCGAAGTTTATACTGGCGCGACTGTAAATTTGATTGGATGTGTATGTGATGTGGCCGGTACATTTAGTACATCTGGCACATTAAACATTATTAATTGTTATGGTACTGGATTATTTTCATATAATACTCCAATGGATGGTATTTATGCACAGGCTCTATTAAACGGATCATTTCAAATTAATCAGCAAGCAGTTGCTACTTATACATCTGAAACAACTCCTGCTAATAATGATGATACGTATCTATTAGATCAATGGATTTTACTTTCAGATGGTAATGATATTGTAGATGTTTCTCAGGAAACATCTGTTGTTCCGACTGGATCTCCTTCTGCTATTAAATTTGAAGTTGAAACTCCGAATAAGAAATTTGGAATTTGTCAAATAATTGAAAATAAAGATTCTATAAAGTTTGCAGGTAATAGAGTTAGTTTGCAATTCAAAGCAAAAACTGTTAATGATAAAGTTATTAAAAATTTAAGAGCAGGTATATTGTCATGGAATGGTACCGCAGATGCTCCTACAAGTGATATAGTTAGTACTTGGGGGACCGAAGGTGCTAATATTACTCCATCTACAAATTGGATATTGGAAAATACTCCATCTAATTTAGCATTATCTACTTCAACTTGGACTACATATAAAATTGAAAATATATATATAGATACAGCATCGATGACCAATCTAGCAATTGTTATTTGGGTAGATGATACTGATGCAGCAGTTGATGATTTATTGTATATAACTGATGTTCAATTGAATAATGGAATTGTTTGTACGCCATATAGACATATAAAATTTATTGATGATTTGAGAGCGTGTAAACGATTTTATGAAACATCTTATCAATATGGTACTGCACCAGGAACCGCAAATACTAGTATAGGTATGGAATTATGTGTAGGAATTACTACTGGAACCGCTACTTATATTGGGAGAGGATTTGAAGTACCTAAACCAAAAGCAACTGTTATAACAATATATAATTATCAAGGAACAATAAATAAAGTAAACGATACTGGATCGACTGAAATTGGTACAACTGTAGTATCAGCAGATACAGAACGTAATTCATTACGCAAACTAATAGATTCTGCAAATCCGTTTATAGCAGGATCATTTTATCAATGCCATTGGATAGCAGATGCGAGGTTATAAATATGCGAGGTTATAAATATGGTTGATAGATGGTTTATTCGATTGGATGCTTCCAATAATGTTATACATGGATTCTCAGATGATTTTGAATCTCCTCAAATAGGGGATATACAAATACCTGGCAGGGGCAGAGGTTTCAATATAGAACTTTTTGATATAAATGGTAAGCCACGTTGGAAATGGAATGGTAATACAATGGTATTACGAACCGATGATGAAATATATACCCTCGCAGAAGTAAAAACTATTCAAAAGGAATTGATACGTGAACGGGTCAGATATACATTTAATAAACGATATGATTCAATGGATATTGCTCTTGCTATATCTCAAGTATCAACAAACGGAACAAAATATCAAAACTTAGTAACTGATATAACTAATTGGGTAGCAGCTAGAACAACAGCGTTAAATGCTGTAGATACTGCTACAACTAAAGCTGCTGTTCGTGCTATCAAATTTCAAGTCCCAGGATAGATCTTCATGCTTGTTACTATCAATGGAGTCAATCAATTTGATACTTATACATGGCAAGATGTATTAAATTTAGGTACTTGGCAAGAGGTTCTTCCATATACATGGTATGAATTGTTCGTAGAAAGTAATGATATATTAATGGAATCTCCTACACCTGAAGTCAATCTATCAGTTAATAAAAGGTGTACAGCATCATTTACTATATTAGATATTGGAGCACATAAACATTTTAAAAAGGGCCAGGAAGTAGAAATATATTCATCAATTGGGTATAAAGTGTTTGGAGGATATATCGATAGTAGTTCGGAGCGATTAGTAAGTGGCCGCGATGTAATAAAACATTCGATATCGTGCACCGACTATCACTATTTAGCAGAAAAACGTATTGTTGCTAAAGCTTGGCAAGATACCACCGTCGAAACAATTGTTAACTACGTTCTCGATCAATATCTTGAGGCAGAAGGTGTGACCCTCGGGGAAATCCAAGCTGGGGGAACCGTCACCCAATATATTGCCAATTATATAAGTGCGGCTGATGTTCT
>Ga0302242_1000644_pt1 | contig 32146 bp, 22 predicted proteins | sample AAG_UR_Lys_MG_FD_193510 | JGI IMG/M metagenome (GOLD analysis project Ga0302242, IMG submission 193510) | Enriched activated sludge microbial communities from anaerobic digester in WTTP, New Holstein, Wisconsin, United States - AAG_UR_Lys | ecosystem: Engineered > Bioreactor > Anaerobic >...
ACGCTCTTTGCTCCGTTGCTGTTGGGGTCAAAATAATACTGGTAATCTCTGTAATTGCTGTAGCTTACCGTATCGTAAAAGTTGTCTGCTGCCGATGCGGTGATGCTGTCTCCTGATCCGAAGGAAATCCCTGCATCGGCCAGAAGGGCATCCAAAGTGACATACCTGGTGGCTACAACTGCGGCCCACTCTTCATTCTTATAATAGATGTATCCCGTTGTCGGATTGGCCTTCGTTGTTGCCAGATCTTCAAGCTGAGCTCTGCTGAATTGGGCACCCACAGCAGGGGTCCCGCCGGATCCTGACTGAGTATATACAATGAGTTCAACAGGTTCAAAGGTTGCCGACACCGTAACATCCGCTGCAGGCATGGTGAAGGTATAACTGGTTCTTGCACCATTTACGGATTCTTTTACTTTTCCCGAGCTGAGGGACAATGCTGTCAGCAGATATCCGGACTTGGGATTTACGGTGAGGGTAATAGTCTCGCCGCTTGCAGCGGAAGAAGAACCGGCTGTGATCGTACTTCCGTTTGAACTGTATCCGTTGATTTTATAGGTGGTGGCACCAGGATCCGGGGATCCGCCATTTCCTCCTCCACCCGGCGTTTCGGTCAGGGCCTTTGTGATGGTCTGGGTGTCTTCCGCTACGGTGAAAGTGCCTGCTGCAGAAGTATAACCGGAGGCGGAAACTGTGTATGTGTAATCCCCATCTGCCAAAACATAAGCATTGGGCGCTGCTGCAGAAATGGCTGTTCCGCTGGCATTTTTCACTTCAACAGCTGCATTTGCCGGGGTGACGGAGAACTTCACCAAATTTTTCAAAGTGACATTCATGTTGGCAATGTTGCTCCACCAGTATTTTCCGCTTCCGCCATTGAGAGCGGAATAGAGCTTGGCTTCCGCAATATCACCAGTCACATTTGATGACCATACCACCATCCCGTTATTGAAATCCGTATCCAAACCGGAAGTGATACCGCTATAGGTTGTGCTTTTGAATACGTTAGAATTGTCATTTGCTACTGCCGTGCTGAAATACAAACTTGCGGCGTTGGAGCCATATGGAGTGCAGTTTGTCAGAATATCGGTGATGGCAGCTCCGGTGACGGAAGGATATGTAGTAACAGCTTTTCCATTTTTCACCCAGTTCGTCCCGTTGGCACTGCGCTCTTTCAATTGCGCCAAAGAAACGAAGCGATCCGCATATACGCCGTCGGTGTTCATAATTGTCAATGCCGCATCTGCCATTTTTGTAACAGAAGTAATACCGGACCACCACATTTTTCCGGTTCCGCCATTCACAGCAGATTTGATACCACTGCTTATTTTTTCCTGGCTGCCTTCAAGCTGGCTCCAGATCAACATGGCCTGAGACCAGTCATAACCGCCATACTGCGGGCTGGTGAGAGTCCCCGTTCCAACGGCGGGACAATTGTACACCGTTACCGATGTGTCGCCGGGTGCTTTATCAAAACGCAAAGCAGCAGGCTTTACGCTTGGAGCATAGTACGTAAGGATATCTGAAATTCTCATCCCGGTCACAGTGTAAGATTTTCCATTCATGGTGTAAACCGCTGTTGTGGGATGAGCTTTGAGCATATCCAGGCTCAATCCGATGCCACAGAAATTCACGGCATTGCTTGTGATCCCGGAAGTATCCACAGCGATTTCGTAGACTGTAGTTCCTCCGTCAAAAGAAAATTGAACATATTTTACAATTTCTTGAGTGGTCGGGTCTATGTCATTGTAATCCCAGCTGATGGCCAGGTGTTCCACACCGTCCTGGGTAAAGTAGTCTGCTGTGGGACCAACATTTGAAAATTCACTGTTGTTAGTGCCCACCCAGATAGCGCTGTGGCTCACTCCGGAGGGGACCGGAACGCCGATGCTCACCCAGTCTGCCGCAACGCCTTTTGTATTGGTATGGGAAACCAGACCTGCAGCAGCAATGGATGCTTTTTGATTTGGCACATCATAATTGACACTGTAGGTATAGTATGGCGCACGATCACCGTTTGCTGCATCCTTCAAGGGCGCTGCCAGAACGTTTCCGTTGTAGACAGTGGATTTTTTGGAAACGGAAAGATCAGTAACTCCCCTCCAGAGACGGTTACCCTGGATGGTAGATCCGGCCACGATGTTGGTATAGTCATACTCTGTAGACCCATACAGCATGCGCAGACTTCCCGCATTGTAAGTTTTTGCTGCAGTCGCCGCCAAAGCTTCCGCTGCGGTATCCAGGGAAGCATCCTTTGCGTTCACTGCACCGCCGGCCCAGCTCAATGCTATGGCAGACGGAACTACAGCCTTACCTTCAATGCTTCCTCCTGTTGTGGAGGTGGTGGCGTTAGGAAAGAAGTACAGATCATTCTTCAACTGCTGCCATGTGGGATAAACTCCGGGAGATCCGTCCGGAGCAGAGGCAATGATGGAATCTGTATCTGCAGGAGTGATCACACCTGCCAGCAGATCGGCAATGGAAACATACTGCGTTGCCGCTACCATGTTCCAGCCGTCGCTGCCATGAGTATACATGTAACCTTTCCCTGCTGCATCCGTGGTGGATGCGGTAATCATATCGTCCCATGTTTTTGTTGCCAATACAGCAGATTTTCCGTGAGTTCCCGCCTTTTGGCTGATAGTAAGAGCATTATCGGTGAGCGGAATGTAACTGGCTCCTAATGTGGCATCTCCTGTAACAGTATAGGTCAGAGCATAGGGTGCCACTTTAGCTGTTCCACCGAGGTTTTGGGTAGTGCTTCCTGTGGTGGCGGTAAAGCCTGTAAAGAGATATCCGGCATCCGGTGCTGTTGCGGTGAGAACAACCGCCGTTCCTGCAACCAGTTTATTGCCTACGCCCGAAATAGGAGCCCCATTGACAGAAGCGCTGATGCCGCCGCCTGTCACAGATGCGGCGATGGCGATGGAAGAAGTATCCCATTCATAGGCATTTCCCTGCCAGGATAACACGGGGTATGCGCCGATCCTGGCATCCCCGAATTTTACTGCAGGGTCGTTGAGAACACTTTTCAACGTGGTGGCTGTGACATTTCCACTGCCATCGAGGATCATGGCATTAGCGTTGAACGCCGTTAATTCTGAGGTTCCTGAACCGTCAAAGCCTACGGCAGTGGCCGCACTGTTTTTCAGATAACAGCAGTCGGCAATAATACCGGCTGTGGTGGTGTTTTCCCCGTTAGTGGCGGCAATAGCTCCGGCATACTTATCGCTTGCAGTATCTCCGGCAGAAGTCACCGCTCCTACACTGAAGCAATGGTCGATTTTGGCCAAAGACCCATAGTTGTAACCTACGATGCCTCCGGCCCGGCGATAGTCATTATGCACGGAGCCTGCATTGATACAGTATTCTACAGTACCCTCGTTGTGGCCAACGATACCTCCTGAGCCCCGCAGACCGCCGCCACCGTTTGCAGCAACGCTTACTTCACTGAAGCAACCACTGATGGTTCCATAGTTGTAACCTGCGATTCCGGCTGCACAGCGATAAGATCCGACAGTGCCCTCGACCCTGAGGTCTTTTATCGTTCCGTTTACACCCACTACGCCAAACAGCGAATAGCCTTCATAAGGATCACTTCCAACGGAATTTACCAGCTTGTCGATGACGATATTTTCGATGGAATGGCCGTCACCGTCCAAAGTCCCTTCGAACCGAACGACTCCGGGGTTAGCAGGCTGCTGCTGGTAAGCAGCAATGGGAGTCCATTCAGTATCCCCTGTCCACGTAGCGCTGATCCCCGCTGAAGTGCAGGAGTCCGAAAGGTCGATGTCATCTGTTAAAGTGAATGTGCTTCCCTGATACGTCGTTCCCAGGTTGACCTGTCTTGCCAGCTCGGCAAGCTGCGCCGCATTGGAAATAGTGTAATCGCTGGTTTCCGTCTGTCCGGTATACACCGGGTCATCCGCAAATGCAGTGATTCCTGTTCCTGAAAAGAGTGATAACAGCATCACAAGTATCAGGAGTATTGACTGTACTTTTTTAAAGCCTTTCATTTTTTTCCTCCTAAGTAATTATAGAAATACATTGTTCCCGTTTATTTGAGAGAGTCATACCGCATCAGAGTCTGGGCCAGGAGTTCACGGGTGGCATTCGCCCCTGAAGCCTCTATGGCCCCAGTTTCTGCTCTGTAATCCACGGTAGTTTTTCCCTTAAATGCTGCAAAGCGAGACAGAAGCGCAGCGGCTTCTCCCCTTGTAATGGATTTGTCCGGAGAAAATGTTGTTGCGCCGGTACCGCTGGCAATGCCTGATTTGACGGCCCAAAGCACCGAATTTTTATACCAGTTCCTATTCAGGTCCTGAAACCATGTGTTGCCAACAACTTTAGGGCTTCCAGCCATTCTGTAAAGAACGGATACAAATGTGGCTCGGGTCATGGATCCCCCCGGTGAAAAGGTGTTCATTGTTGTCCCGGAAAAGTATTTTTTGTTCACACAATATGTAATGGCATCATAGTAAGGATTGTCCGCATAAAGATCTGTAAAAGGCAACACCTGACGGAATGCCGCTGCACTCCCCTTAAAATTGGGTATGGATTTCTGATTGTAGTAGTATTTCTTTTCGGCGGCACTGTTGCCGCTGTGACCGATGGAAAGGATCGTGCCGCCGGTCAGGACGGTTTTTTCAGAAACCAGTGTCTGGGGAGACCTTTCGCAGTGCACACGCACATTACCCCCCGAAATGGTGATCTGCTGGGCCGACAATACGGCCACATTGTCACTGTTGGTATGTCCCCGGAAAGTTCCTCCCTTGATGATCACGGAAGAACCGTCTGCATAAAACGCTCCACCGGCCATTCCCAAAAGATCCTTTTTGTTGATTTCTACGGTCCCGCTGTTTTGTGTCACACTGCACCCGGGTGTTACAAACACAGCAGCATTGTTGACCTGGGAGCTTACCCGAAGACTGCCGCTGCCTCCTATTTGCAGGTTTCCCCGCACCGTTACCGTAGGCTGCTCATTGCTTTTTGCATCGCTGGTTCCGAAAAAAGCATTGCTGCCCGAAAGGGTCAGTGTGTTGTTTGCCCCTAGTTTCAGGAGGGTGGTAGTTCCTGTCGTTTGAAGACGATCCAGCACAAGATTTGTATTGTTCCCAACCGAGAGAGTCAGGCCTGCGAACCCTGTGCTTCCTCCGTTCTCACCTTTGAGTGTGACATTAAGGTTATCGCCGATGCGAATTTCACCGGTGGCAAACCATGGAACATAATAGGTACCGCTTTCTGTGATTTCGCTATTTGTTACGAGGTTTTGTCGATAGACCGCTTTTACCACCACATCGGTCTCTCCCAGCTGGTAGCTGGCCCAGCGCCCTGTCTGCCCGACCAATGGCGGAACCGGAGGCTCTGCCACCGTTTTGCTCCCGGCAGTGCATGTGACGGTGCTGACGGTCTTGCCCTGCGCCACAAAAGTAACTGTAAAGCTTCCGGCGGCAACATTCTGCTGCCCTTCTTGTTTTTCTTCCTGAAAATCGGGTATTTTTCCTGCCACTGCGATTTCCTTGACATCGCCCATACGGCCGATGTTTCCGTCTATATAGGATGACTTAAAGCGATTTCCCGAAGTCACCTGTCCGGTGTTTTCGTTGCCCCCCTGGGACAGGTACTGGGCATAACCAACAAGGCCGCCCTCTGCCGCATTCTCATTGTCCGAATCAGAATAAACTGCCCCTCTGTTTCCTGAAGCGCACAGGGATGTGGTAAAGCGTGTGGTTGCATAGCCCACCAGCCCTCCGGTGTAACGGTCTTTGCTGGTGACAGAACCCTTATTAACACAGGAGTTGATGCTTCCGGCAAGCCTGCCCGCAATGCCTCCTGCTCCGTAGGTCTCGCTTCCCTCTGCATTTACTTTTCCAAAATTAGCGCATTTTTCTATAATGTCATTGCCGGAATCGCTCACGCCCACTATGCCGCCCACGCCGGAAGTCCCGGAAATGTTTCCGTAATTGAAACAATTCATAACAGAGGTCCCGTCTGCGATGCAGGCTGCGATCCCTCCCACATGGGTCCCTTTTGCCGTAATATCCACACGGGCAGTGCAGTTCTCTATTTTACATGCGGAAGCATACGCCACTACACCGGCTGCATAAGCAGTCTCTGCTTCACTGTCTGCCTTGCCCTTTACCGTAAAATTCTTTAAAACTGCGTTGCTGCAGCATCCAAACAAACTGGTGTAACTACCATCATTCCATGCCGCCATATTGGAAATCTTATGTTCTTTGCCGTCAAAAACTCCCTGAAATGATTTTGCAATACTGGAGCCAATCGCCGACCAGGTCCGCTCCCCGGACGTGCCGTCAATATTGGAAAGGGAAATGTCATTACCCAATGCAATGTTGGCCCCTTTGAAAGTGATCCCCTTTTCATTGACCAAATATGCCAGTCCGGCAAGCTGCGACGCAGTTTTAATAGTATATGTTCCTGCCGGCTGATTTGGATCGTACCAGACAGTATCGATCAGATTTGTCCATGATTTGGGACGCACCCCGCGTTCTGCAGTCACGCTGATATTGCCGTTCCCATTTACGATATAGCTGCCATCCGGGTTTTTCGTGCAATTGTCTGCGTTAAAACGAAATCCATCTGTGTATTCATAATCTGTATCAGCAGGGAGGGCGTCTTCATAGCCATGGGCCATAATTTTCAGAGTGTTTCCCTGCAGTACCCCGTCTCCGTCGGAAAGGCACTCATCGGTGACCCAGACCATTTGTCCTCCGGAAAGTTTATAGCCTGTCCGAACCACTGCCAGATAATACTCCTCGCTTTTCGGGATATTGACGATTACATTTTTTACCTGGTTGAAAACCGCTCCCACCACAATGTCTCCTGTAACAGAAAAGAAGCTGGCGTTGATGGGCTTTCCGTTTACGTTAAAATGATCCAGCACAAAACCTGCCGCAGGATGTGCAGTAAAATTCACCACCTGACCGTATTGTGCTGTCTGGCTGTCCGCTTCCAAAGTGCCGCCGGAAGTAGGGTTCTGCACAGATATTTTGCATGTTCCCGCTGCGGAGCCGTTCTGGTACCAAAGCACGGGATAGCCGCGATTGCTCCCTTTGTCGTCCTTTACAAAGGCAGTTCCGCTGACGTTGAGCTTGTCGATAAAAGAAGCATTCTTCATCTCTGCTTCAGACAGCTTGCTTACGCTGATGCTTACCCTGGTACTGGATCCTTTGTAGTATCCGTTGCTCTTGTCATCATCGTCACTGCCACCTAAATAGTAGCAGTTCCCTACGGTGTAGCTCCCCGAATCATGGCCGCCGATCCCTCTGCCGATCTTTTCCCCGTTGGAATTGATCCGTCCGACGCTGTAACAGTTGTAGATATCCATGCCGCCGTTGGATCCGCAGATCCCTCCTGCCGGACAGGCATAAGTAGTGGTCACGCTTCCCACATTGTAGCAATTGCGGATCACGCCCTTGCCAAAGCCGCTTCCACAAACGCCTCCAACGCCTTTGGAATCGGTATTTTTCACATCTGCATAATTTGCGCAGTTTTCGATTACAATGCCGTTACTGGTAGAACCGACTCTGCCTACTACGCCCCCGACCATACGGCGTCCGTAAACAGAACCCTTGCCCATGACCACATTCTTTACCGTGGGCTTCCATCCCTTTTCAAAGGTTGCAGTATCTGCACTTTTATCATCAGAACTTCCCCCAAGATATCCGATCAGCGCAATGGCCATGCTGAAAGGAAAACCCTTTGCGGCAAACCGATTGCAGTAAACATTCTTTACCGTATGCCCCTGTCCGTCAAAAACACCATTAAACCGGGTGTCCAGCACCTTGCAGTCCCCCTTGGTTTCTTCGGGGATCATTGGGAATTTCCCTCCGATAGGGGTCCAGTTAGGTCCGGACCAGGTTTCTGTCGAAGCGTTGTACTTCCCTCCCATATCAAGATCTGCTGTCAGGTGAACCGTCTTATAAGCAAAATCCACACTGCTGTAATAGACCGTTCCGCTGACATTGCCGCCTCCGGCTCCCACCAGCAGGACATTGTCTTTATGGCTACTTTTTAAGTAATTCTTGTTTCCGATCACTTTGGGACATTTCGGATCGGTCATCCCGTTGACCAGGGCCGCCAGGCCTGCCAGCTGTGCGGGAGTGCTGATCTCATAAACAGCAGCAGTTGGATCGTACCAGCTGATATCCACCGTTCCATCCCATACCGCCGTTGTTTCCGCAGCACGAACCGGAGAAAACCCGGCAAAAGAAAACGCCATCGCAATGGCAAGCAGCATTGACAAGCATCTTTTTCCCATGTTAGTTCTCCTTTCCATCAATGATGTAATATTTCCCTTCGGCGCTGTCATAATACACCGTTCCCAGTTTTTCAAGGTCTCCGCCCTCCGAGGTTTTTGTGTTGTCCTCCACTTTTTTCATATCCTTCTGGTCGAAGGCAAGGGCATCTTCTTTGGTCACCGCCGGGCTGCCGGCATTGGCCGCTGTGCTGATGTCGATGTTCCAATTTGCCACGAGAGCCAGCATGAATCCAATACTCAATATCAGCATAGCGTCGGCAAGATTGGCAATAAATTCCAGAGGGTTTGCTTCTGCCTCTTCACTTTTAGCGTGCCAGCGCCGCTCACGAAACCGCTTCATAAGTATCATCCTCCCTGGCTTCTTTATTCTCTGTCTCAAGTATCGCCTGGGCCATCACTTCCAGGATGGACATATATTCCTTGTACCAGGAACGCCGAACGGTGGAAATCACCGTTGCCACTGCAGCAACGGTAAGTCCGGTGATGGTGGTATCAAAGGCTGTCAGTAAAGAAGTCGACAGGGTATAGGTATCTCCCTGCCCCAAAGCAATGATTCCCGGGCCAAGAGGAATCAATGTGCCCAAAAGACCAAGCATCGGTCCAAGACGGGCCAGCAGTTCCGAAATTTTTACGATTTTTTCATACCGAGCCTGCTCATGGTCAACGAGGCGGACGGCAAAAGCTTCCCTCATGCTGTCCGAAAAATCAGGATGCCGGGTGATCTCCAGAAGGATGTCTTTCTGTCTCCTTAGCAATCCGCTTTGCTCGATGCAGGGAGCCACCAGAACATTTTCGTGGTGGAGCTGGTCCAGGAGTTCCGGTAGTTTTGCCTTCAGATGCCGTCGTTCCGTAAATATCTCAGCGACCAGCCAGCCCAAAAGGGCCACAGTACCAAGCACTAAAAAAATCAGAACCACGATCACAGGCTTTTGAAGCGCTGCGGCGTAGACTCTCAGCACATCGCTGATTTGAAAAGTGGTCTCCATTGTTGTGTCAGTCATTTTTACTTCCTCTTCATTCAAAACTCATTATTTAATCCGTATCGAAAACGAAGGATTCCAAAACCAAAGCCTGTCAGAAAGAACACTGCCAGAATGCTGCAGGCCACCGCCGCCACTTTTGGCTGATCCGGCAGGGCCACGAGGAGCTGCTGCGCATCCTTGCCCATGCCGGTATTGCTCTCCTGGGATTGACTGCTTTTATGCTGATTTTCCGTCTTTGTATTTTTTAAAACTCTTTGCACCCACTGTGCATATTCCTTTTGGGACATCAGCGAAGACGAAAGCTCATACACCGTTTTTTCAGAGCTGTTGGCAGCCTTTCCTTTTTTTGTTTCCTGTTCCAACGTTCCAGGAGATACGGAAGCCTTTGCGCTTTTTGCCCCTGTGCTGACCTTTTGCACCGCACCATCCCCCACCTTTACGGGAACGGATATGGTGGATTTTCCAAAGGAAGCGGTAATGACCGCAACTCCATCCTTTTTCACCTTCAATTTGCCATTGGAGTCCACCTCTGCTACTGATTCGTCGCTGGAGGACCATTTTAAATGCCGGGCTACATATTCATTCAGCAGGGCATCTTCCGCTTCGGCCTGCACACTGACCTGAAAATCCGTGCCCACCTTAAGTTCCAGATCAGGCTGTTCCGTTGTCAGAACAGGAGCCCCCGAAAAGGTCACCAGTATTTTGTAAACATACTTCGCTGCAGAACTGGTATTGGCTTCTTTGGGCTCAGCCTGGCCGAAGAACAGATGGAATCTGCTGGAGGGGCTGAACATGGTGCTGTCGTAAAATTTTTCGAATTCGCTTCCCACTGCATCCCATTCGGTATAATCTTCCAGTGCAAGAACAGGTTCCACACAGATCGCCCCATCCATGATGTTGTTGCCGTTCCAGGCATACAATTCTCCGCTGGCCTCATTTGCCGCAAGGTTTGGGTAATAGTAACGCGGCATGTCAAACAGGCTATACTTTGTAAAAGAGCGATAAGCCCCTACCGTCTGGTCTTTTGTGAAAAAATCAAGGCGGGAAATGGAGTTCATGTCGACTCCGGCGTGTTCCATAAGATCCCGTATGGCAAATCCTCTGGCGGCCGCCAGATAGGTCCGCTTTCCGCTGTAATAGGTGTAGACCCTGGTTTTCGTATCCAAAGCCCCTCCAAACCGGTCATCCAGATCCGACCAGTGGTAGCTTGCTTTTTCCACGTATTCCTCTTCATTCCATCCAAAATAGCCAATATACACGCCGATGTTGTCCGTTACGCTGTCAGCAAATACCGCCCCAGGAAGTATAAAATACAGAAAAAGCAGAGCAACGATGACACCGAGAATGGGCTTTACAGATTTTATTCTCATTCTCCCCCACCCTGATTGCTTTTCCTGATCGTGGAATTTTGAAGCATTGCCTTTGCTTCTTCCTCGCTCAATTGGTAATTCCAGAAAAGCAGATACATTTCTTTTGCCTTTTCCTTCATGTCATAGGAGTACACATCGGGATACAAAAGGTTTCCAAACCACCAGATCCCGAAAACCATATTGAGGGAAGGAGGATTAGACATCCAGTTATATGGCATGCCTGGTATTTCGTAATAGGAATCGCTGCTTATGGCTTTCAGCCTCATCCATGCCGGATCCTGAGAAACACTGGAGTATACACTTCCCGTGGTAAAAAGGATCATATCCGGATCAAAAAGATACAGCTGCTCCAGGCTCACCGTGTTGCCTCCACCTTTGTTGCTGATATCATCCACAACAACAGCGTTTTCCGCCCCCACCAGCTCAATGACCTGAGATTGTACAGATCCTTTTGCATTGCTGTTCAACCCGGAGGTCCCGGAAGTATACATCACGGAGATCCGGTCTTCAGGAGATATTTGTGCCCTGTTTTTCGTAGCCATTGTCATGGTTTCATCGATAAACCCCGCCAGTTCCTCCCCCCGTTCCTTTTTGCCGGAAAGGATCTCTCCCAGCATGCGGTATGCGTGAGCCATATTTTGAAGATCTGCCTGAATAAATACGGTGGGGATCCCCGTCTGTTTTTGTACCGCATCCATGTCCTTTTCGATGCCTTCTTTTTGATCTCCCAGATCGATGATCACCTGTGGTTCTGCGGAAAGAAGGCTTTCCAGATTGATGGTGCTTTTGCTTCCATAAAGCTGCCCTGTGGTGGGGAGCTTCAGCAGATTGTCCGGAAGATATTTGTACTGCTCGCTGGAGGGGGTATTGCTGATGCAAACCATATACTCAGGAGCAACGGTAGCTAAGATCATGCTGGCCACCACTCCGCTGGGGGCTACCCGTGTGATCTCTTTGGGAAGTTCCACCTCTCTGCCGCAGGAATCCGTAAAGATAACAGTCTCACCCTGCCCAGTGTCCGCCTTCGCTTCCTGTCCCACACAACCGGGAAGAAGAGAAAGGAGCAGCAGCAGGAATAAGGCGAATGCCACGCTGCGAAACGTCCTTCCATTTCTCCTATTGATACCATTACTTTTTCTCATAGTTGGCCGATCCTCTCTTTCGTTTTTCCTGCGTCTTCAAAAGGCAAAGAAACCAGATATTCATTCTCTCCGGCAGACACGGTCCCCACGTGTACCCCGATGCCATACAGTTCGCTGAGAACTTTTCCGGTAAGGACCTCTTTCGGTTTTCCCCCCGTCAGGATTTCTCCATCCTTAAGAGCGATAACTTTATTGGCATAGTGAAATGCCTGGTTTGGTTCGTGAGTGGAAAAAATAACGGTGTATCCCTGTTTTCCCAACTCTCCGATGCGCTCCATCACCCGGGAGCGATTGCCGTAATCCAGGTTGGCAGTCGGTTCGTCCATGACCAGGACCTGGGCATCCTGGATCAGGGCCCGGGCCAAAAGAGCCAGCTGCCTCTCCCCACCGCTGATTTTGCCGGTTCCCCGATGGCTCAGGTGCCCGATCCCCAGCTGTTCTAAAATTTCCATGGCTTTTTTCGTATGCTCCGGTCCCGGCCCCCGCAGCATGGGAAGGCGGTTTGTGACCCCCATCAGCACCGTATCAAGGACGGTATAGTTGAAGACCGGTTCTGCGAATTGAGGAATATATGCAACATGCCTGGCCGTTTCAGCTCTGCTGAGGCATTCCATTTTTTTACCACCGAAAAATATTTCCCCCGACTGTGCCTTTAAAAAACCCAGAATACAGCGAAACAAGGTGCTTTTCCCCACCCCGTTTGGTCCAAGAACCGCAACGCAATCCCCTTCTAACGCTGAAAAGCTGACATCTTTCAGTACATCATGATTACCGTAAGAAACGGACAGGTTTTCGATTTTAATGCTCACGATCTTCTCCCCCAGTCAGAATCAGATAGATGAATACCGGCGCCCCTACAAAAGAGGTCAAAATCCCCAAAGGAATTTCACTGGTCAGGACTGTACGCGCAATGTTGTCAACAACGATGAGGAACACTCCCCCCATAAGAGCCGACGCCGGGATCAGCCGCCGATAGTCATATCCGAAGATCATCCGGGAAAAATGGGGGATCACAAGACCCACCCAGCCGATCATCCCGCTGACGGCCACACTGGCCGCCGTCATCAAAGTAGCGCAGATGATCACCACAAGGCGCAGGCGACCTGTATGGATTCCCATACTTTTGGCTTCATCCTCTCCCATTGTCAGCAAATTGATGCGCCAACGCAGAAAGAAAAGAGGAAGCAGTCCAATGCCGATGGGGATGGCTATAAAAGGCAGATCTGTCTGTCTGATCGATGTCAAAGAGCCCATCAGCCAGTAGGTAATGGCAGGAAGCTGATCCTGGGTATCAGCGATCAGTTTGATAAAGGAAGTCCCGGCGGAAAAGAGCGAACTGATCATAATCCCCCCCAAAATCAACGCCAGCGTGGCATTCAGACGGCTGAGACGGCTCACAAGGCAGGCCAGAAGCACTGCGCTCAAACCAAAAACAAACGCTGTGAGAGTGATCCCGAAATATCCAAATCCCAGAAGAATGGAAAGGGCGGCTCCAAATCCTGCTCCCGTGGAAGCTCCAAGAATATCCGGCGATACCATAGGATTGCGGAACATTCCCTGATAAGATAACCCTGCTGTGGAAAGGGCGGCTCCGATAAGGCCGGCAGCCAGGATGCGGGGAAGACGGATCAATATCACCACTGTGGATTCCGTGCCCACTATTTCCTGACTGTGAAAAGGGAGCAAGTAAACCAGGCTCCTGAACAAACCGCTCAGGCTTACAGAATACCGTCCCACTAAAAAAGCACTGAAAAACACTAAAATAAAAGCAAACCCAATTACTGCAAACCGCTTCCTGTACTTGTCCGCTGCCCCGTTGTTTTCTGTCTTCATAAACTGTCCTTTTCCTCTTTTTCATTGCATAACAACGAAAGATCTGCTGCAATGCACAGACACGATACCATGGTTGAAAAAAAAAATGTGTTGCCACGGCAACACATTTTAAAAAAAAATATTTTTTTCACAAATCATTCTGACAGAGCAAGGCCCATTTCTTCTTCCGGAATCACATTGTTTTCAGTATCCCCGTCAATATGTATGATTCGGCCTTTTTTCAGTATCTTGTAATAATCTCTTCTATAGTCGATGAGTCCCTCTTTTCGCATGGCGTTGAGTTCCGAGGAAAGGGAACTGCGATTCACACACAAGTACTGGGCAAACTGGTCCTGATTCATGCCGATAAAAAACGCTTCTTTTCCTTTTTTTTCTGTCATGATCCGCAGAAATATCATGATCCTGTCCCGCAGCACCTTTTGGGACAACACTTCGGTCTTGTAGATCAAACGAATGTTTTCATCCGCCAGGATCCGCAAAAGATTTTGTCGAAGGGCCATCCTGACTTCTTCCTCCAACAAATGTCTGGACATAAGCCTTTGCAGGGAAAAGGACAGGATCTCACTGGCTTCATCCGCAAAAATAGCAATGGGGGTTTTGTAGAAACTTGACATGGCCGCTTCCAGGCTCAATATCTCTCCCGGATGGAAGATACGAAGGATATGGGAATCTCCTTCATAATAGTAACGGATCCCTACTACCTTTCCCTTGGTCAGGATAGAAAGCTGATTGACGGGTTCTCCCTGGGGAAGGAGGGTTTGTTTTTTTCGATAAGATACTCTCGCCGGTTTTACAAAGGCATGGATCTCTTTGCATTCCTTTTCTGAAAATCCATGAAAAAGAGGGGATTCCATCATATCGATCAGGTCTCTTTGTCTGCTCATGGTTTCTCCTTTCCTCTTCTTAATACGCTAAATAAAATCCTTCTTTTTATAACTAAACCAAACTACACCTAACATATTCTAATTCTCTTCTTTCTCTTTGGCAAGAAGAAAATAAGCTTCGCCTAAGGTTTTTCGAGAAAACACACAAAAAAAAGACTGTCTTCGTTTTAACAAAAGACAGTCCGAAAGATCTTAGATCTCAGTATTTATCTCTTTATTTCAGGGTAAGCAGAAGCTCTCCGCCGCTGACAGAGGCACCTTTAGAGATTTGAATGGTATCCACGGTTCCTGCCGCAGGTGCAACGATCTCGTTTTCCATTTTCATGGCCTCCAGCACACAGAGGACCTGTCCTTTGGCTACCGGATCACCTTCATTGACCCTGACATCCAGGATGACCCCGGGCATAGGGGCGGTGATCTTTGCGGCTCCTCTTGCCGGAGCAGAAGAAGGTGCCGCAGGCTGCGCCTGGGCAAGAGCAACCTCTGGCTTTGCTGCCCGGGCCGGCGGAGGAGCAGCCTCCGCCTTCGCAACCGGCGCTGCAGGAGCAGGAGCAGAAGAGTTTCTCCCTGTTTCCTCCACTTCTACTGCATAGGTGGTTCCATTAATAGTAATATTGTATGTTCTCATTCTTTCATTTCTCCTGTTAAAAAAAAGCGGGACGGGGGTTCCATTCTCCCAAATCAAAACCGGCGGCTCTCCATATTCTCAAGGATGCCGGCAAAGCTCCAGGCCGACCGCTGTCCCGATCCCCTTTGGATCCGACGAACGATAAGATCATCCTTTGTCGTTTCCTCATCTTCCGAAGCGGCAAGGGCCGCAGCAGTGATCACCGCTGCCAGAACCGGATCCTCTACATTTTCCTTAAATCGCACTTCCTTCATTCTATTACCTCCTACAGGGGGATATTACCATGCTTTTTAGCAGGGAGCGAAAGCCTCTTGGTGCTGAGCATATCAAGGGCGCTGATCACGCGTTTTCTGGCAGTGGCAGGCTCAATAACATCATCCACATAGCCCATCTCGGCGGCTCTATAGGGATTAGAGAATTTCTCTTCATATTCTTCTATTTTTTCTTTTCTTTTAGCGATGGGATCTGCGGCGGCCTTGATGTCATTTTTGAAGACGATATTGGCGGCGCCTTCCGCCCCCATAACAGCGATCTGGGCGCTGGGCCACGCTAAGACCATGTCTGCACCCAGTTCCTTGTTGCACATGCCAATGTAGGCTCCTCCGTAAGCTTTTCGGGTAATCATTGTGATCTTGGGAACGGTAGCTTCACAATAGGCATAGAGCATTTTTGCCCCATGGCGTATAATTCCACCATACTCCTGATGGGTCCCCGGCAAAAATCCCGGAACATCCACAATAGTGAGGAGAGGAATATTGAACGCATCACATCTTCTGATAAATCTTGCCGCTTTGTCTGAGGCATTGATATCAAGACAACCCGCTGTCACCTTTGGCTGGTTGGCGATGACGCCCACTGTCTGTCCATCCAGGCGAATAAAGCAGGTAACCATGTTTTTTGCGTAGTATGGCATGACATCGTAATATTCTTCGTTATCAGCCATTTTTTTAATGATCTCATATACATCATAAGCCTTGCTGGAGCTGGCCGGGATGATCTCATTGAATTCGGGAACCAGACGATTGGGATCATCCTCGGACTCATAGATGGGGGCTGTCTCCATGTTATTGGAAGGCAGATATGACAAAAGTTCTCTGACCTTTTTCAGAGTATCCCTGTCGTCCTCACCTATAAAATGGGCAACGCCGCTGATGGAATTGTGGGTCATAGCTCCCCCCAACTCCTCTGCGCTGACCTCTTCACCGGTGACAGTCTCTATGACCTGTGGCCCGGTAATGAACATCTGGCTGGTTTTATCTACCATGAATACAAAATCTGTGATAGCGGGGGAATACACTGCGCCGCCGGCACAGGGCCCCATGATGACAGAGATCTGGGGAATCACCCCGGAAGAAATAGTATTGTTATAGAAAATTTTTCCGAATCCGGACAGGGAATTGACTCCCTCCTGGATCCTGGCTCCGCCGGAGTCATTGAGGCCCACAATAGGCGCCCCCATTTTTAAGGCCATGCCTTGCACTTTTACGATTTTTTCTGCATGATACTCTCCGAGAGATCCGCCAAGAACCGTAAAGTCCTGGGCAAAGGCAAACACCAGTCTTCCGTTTACGGTGCCATATCCGGTGACGACCCCGTCTCCCACAGCCTCTACCTGCGCCATATCAAAATTGCTGCATCTGTGCGAAACAAAAGTATCTATTTCCACAAAACTTCCTTCGTCAAAAAGGATTTCGATCCGCTCTCTTGCAGTGAGCTTTCCTTTGGCATGCTGTTCATCGATCTTTTTCTGTCCGCCTCCCTGGGTCAGCTTTTGCTTTCTCATGAGGAGATCTTCGATTTTATTCATACAAAACTACCTCCTGTAACCAAACGCATGTCTTTTTTCTGCGTGGTAAATCCATATTGCAGGCACAAAATCTATCATGCCGTCTGTTTTTATGAAACCGGTTTTATTCTCGATTTCTCAACGTTATATGTACTTAAGAACATACTATATATTACTTTTCCTTTTGGCGCAAGTGTCATTGCGTGTATACATTTATGTATACACCTGAAAATGCCTGAAAAAGAAAAATGCGGAAAGGTTCTCTCCGCATTTTTTTGGTACTCCGTTATGAAAAGTTTCTCCCGCTTTCCGGCAAAACCTTAGTGCAAATCTTTGTCTGTATCTTCTTCGTCCTGTTCTTCTTCAGAGAAGGTCCCTTCCAAAAGTTCCTTGTCCTCAGCTTCAGGATCGTCCGCTTCCTCCGGGGTCCCCTGATCCTCGCTCTCCTCGTCATCAGCTTCGGCAGAAGCGGATTCGGCGGCCTCAGCAGCAGCGATTTCAGCAAGGTGTTCGGCAGCCTCCCTGGCGTTGATCTCTTCGATGGTGCGAGCCTGCTCTTTGGTATCTGCGATCAACTGCATTGCCGTTTTTTCACCGGTAAAGAGCTGCTCGAACTGTTCCGCATCCAAAGTCTCAAGTTCTAAGAGCACCTGCGCCAAAGTATGAAGCTTGTCGATATTCTGGGAAAGCAGTTCTTCCGCCCTGTCAAATGCAGCTTCTACGATCCGGCGAACTTCTTCATCAATTTCTTTTGCCATCTCTTCGGAGTAATTCTTTCTGGTAGAGAAATCTTTCCCTAAGAAGACCTCGTCCGAAGAAGAGTAATTGACGGGACCCAGCCTCTCGCTCATGCCGTATTTGGTCACCATGGCCTTGGCGATCTCCGTAGCTCTCTCAATGTCATTGCTGGCACCGGTGCTGATATCGTTGAGAGTCAGTTTTTCCGCCACACGCCCTCCCAGAAGATGTATGATCTTTTCTTCCATCTCTTTTTTTGTCTGGAAGTATTTATCTTCTTTGGGCAGGATCATGGTGAAGCCGCCAGCCAGGCCTCTGGGAATGATGGTGATCTGGTGTACCGGATCCGTATCCGGAAGCAGTCTGGCCACCAGAGCATGTCCGGCCTCATGATAGGCTGTAAGCTTCTTCTCTGCATCACTGATGATCCGGCTTTTCTTTTCCGGCCCTGCGATGACCTTGGTAATGGCTTCCTCAATTTCATCCATACGAATGAACTTGCCGCTTCTTCTTGCAGTAAGCAGTGCCGCCTCGTTCAACATATTCTCGATATCCGCAGGGGTAAACCCGGGAGTCCTCCTGGCAAGAACCTTGGGTTCCACACCCACGTCCAACGGCTTGTTCTTGGAATGAACACGGAAAATGGCTTCTCTCCCCCTGATGTCAGGGATCCCTATGACCACCTGTCGGTCAAATCTTCCGGGTCGGAGAAGAGCTGGATCCAGAATATCGGGGCGGTTGGTGGCGGCGAGGATGATAATCCCACTATTGTCTCCAAACCCGTCCATCTCTACAAGAAGCTGGTTAAGGGTCTGCTCTCTTTCATCGTGTCCGCCTCCCAGGCCCGCACCTCTTTTGCGTCCCACTGCGTCGATTTCGTCAATGAACACGATGCAGGGAGAATTTTTCTTCGCCTGATCAAAAAGATCTCTGACACGGGAAGCTCCCACACCAACAAACATTTCTACAAAGTCGGAACCGCTGATGCTGAAGAAGGGTACTCCGGCTTCTCCGGCGGTGGCTTTGGAGAGATAGGTCTTCCCGGTTCCCGGAGGGCCTATGAGGAGAATGCCTTTGGGAATTCTGGCTCCCAGATTGATGTATTTTTTAGGATTTTTAAGAAAATCCACAACCTCCACCAATTCTTCTTTTTCTTCGTCCAGTCCGGCCACGTCCGCAAAAGTCACCCGCTTCAATTCGTCTTCCTTATGAAGCTTGGCCCTGCTCTTGCCAAAGGCCATGACTCCTTTTCCGCCGCCCTGTCCCTGCTGCATGAAGATGAACCAGAACAGCACAAAAATAAGGATCATCACAATAGTGGGCAAAAGGGTCAACAGCCAGGAAGAACTGGATGGTTTTTCACTGGTCATGACCAGTGTTTTTTCTTCGATCTGCGGGAATACATATTTTTCATTCAGCAACATAAGCTGAATGCTGTCGGGAGCATAGGAAGTGATGATATCACCGGACTTCAAGGTTCCCGTAAGGTGCGTGCCCACAATGGACAACTTTTTAACTTGCTTATCCTGAATTTGGGACACAAAAGTGGAATACTCCACCTCTGTGATCTTTTTCCCCGATTCGTCCTGGGCATACCAGGCGATTCCAAGAGCGATTCCTATGATGATGGCGTAAATGCCTAGATTTTTAACGACTCTATTCAACGATAAAGATCCTCCTTTTCAACGGCCAGACTTGACACTATTTTGATATTTTAACATGACAGCCGGATATATTCAAGAAATACCAGTGTTTCTGCATCTTTTTCCGCTCTGTACTTCTCATTGAGAACACCACCCGGGATCCAGACCACTTCCATGCCCCTGCAAAGAAGCGGAACAGTGTCTCTATTCTCTCTGGGGATTTTCCGATCCACGAAATAATCCTGTATCTTTTTTGACCCTTTCATCCCCAACGGAACGATAAAATCTCCCGGTTGCCGGCTGCGCAGAAAAAGAGGTTGGTTCCAAAGCGCCGGATCTGCCGAAGCAAAGGTCCGGTTGGAATCTCCTGCATCCAAAGACGTTGCCTCTTCCGCTGTTAGGATTTGTACCCGTAGGGAAGCATTTAACGCAGAAACTTGGGTAATCCCCGGCACATTTACTAAAAAGGAAAATTTTTCAGCCTCTTTTTCGGCGGATTTTTCAGGGCCTCTCAAAAGTCCTTCTCCGTAGGAAATTTCCAACCGATATCCATGAGGGAAAGTAAGGCGATCTCCGGTCCTTCCGGTCCTGATCATGGCATCGGCAGCTTCCAGCTGGCTTGCTGTCACATCCTGGAACAGGCCCATCTCCCGTAAGCCTTTGCGGATCAGTCTTTTGGAAACAGCAGGCCGGAGTTCCGAAAAGCCCCTGCACTCCAGAACACATTGCCGCCTTCCGGAAAAACCGTCTCCGCCTTCCTGTATCCTGGCGATTTTTTGAAAGGCAAGTTCTGTCTGTTCCCAAAGAAAAGCCTTATCCTCGGCGGCATTATTGGCCAGACGGCAAAGACCGGAAACAATGTTTTCATTATATTCCCTCTGCAAGTAAGGGATCAGCTCCAGCCGTATCTTATTTCTGGTATAATCCGGCTCCAGATTTGTCAGATCGGTGCGGGGGTTCAGGGCTTTGCTTTCACAATAAGCTTCAATCTCACTTCTGTCCGCATCAAGAAGGGGTCTTACGATATTCCCCTCCCGCAGATAGCCGATACCAGCCAGGCCATCCACACCGGTTCCCCGCAACAAACGCATGAGGACAGTTTCAGCCTGGTCGTTCCGGTTATGGGCAACAGCAATTTTCACACACCCCGGTGCCGTTTGTCCCCCTGAAGCATTTAGAATTTCCTGTCTCAAAGACTCGAAGGCGGCATAACGAAGTTCCCGTCCCATTTCCTCTGTGGTCAGGCCCTTCTCTCCCGCCATTTTTTTTACATCGTAGTAAAATGTGCGGCAGGGAACGAAAAAACGGCGGCAGAGTTCCTCTGTGTAACGGCTGTCCTCATCCGCATCTTCTCCCCGAAGACCGTGATGTACATGTACTGCATGCAGCTGAAGGTCCCATTCTTCCCGCAACTCGCAAAGAAGGGCTAAAAGACAGGACGAATCAGGGCCTCCGGAGATCCCCAGGACCACATGGTCGCCTTTTTGAAGCAACTCTTTGTTTCTTATGGTGTCTTCCACTTTTTGTTTCAACATAGTATGCATTATAACATGTTTTCTTGTGGGAATCACCTTTTCCATGTATAATATATCCGCCGTCTTCGGTCGCAGAGGCCACGCCCTTTTCTTCACAGGGCGCTGAAAATAGATAAGCAGATCATCGAAAAAAGGAGAATGAATACCATGGATCATAAGGCACTGGCGGAACTGCTGTTTCCCCATATCACAAAAACCCCGGCGGATTATGAGGCTCTGTACCCTCCCCGCACCCTGCCCCCACAGGCAAAAGTGACCCGTCTGGGTCCCAGCCCCACAGGATTTATCCATCTTGGAAACCTTTATGTGGCTTTTGTCAACGAACGTCTCGCCCACCAAAGCGACGGGCTTTTTTACCTCCGCATTGAAGACACAGACGATAAACGGGAAGTAGAAGGGGCAGTGGAGGCTGTCATCTCTTCTCTGGACCATTTTGGAGTACACTTTGATGAAGGTGCCGGGACGGAAGAAGAAACCGGCTCCTATGGCCCCTATTTTCAAAGCCATCGGGCAGAGATCTACCAGTGTTTTGTAAAAGATCTGGTCTGCCGCGGATTGGCTTACCCCTGTTTCTGCACAGAAGAAGAGATCCAGCAGATCCGGGACAGGCAGGAAGCAGAAAAGCAAAACCCCGGCTATTACGGTGCCTTTGCTCACTGCCGGGAACTGCAAGGCGAAGAGATTCCTGCTTTGTTGGCAGAAGGCAAACCTTATGTCATGCGTTTTCGTGCTCCGGGGGATCCTTCCCGGAATTTTGAGATCACAGACGGTATCCGCGGCCCCCTTTCCATGCCGGAAAACGAACAGGATGTGGTGATCCTGAAGCAGAACGGCATTCCCACGTATCACTTTGCCCATGTGGTGGATGACCATCTTATGCGGACCACCCATGTGGTCCGGGGGGAAGAATGGCTTTCCTCTCTGCCCATCCATGTGGCCCTCTTTTCTGCCATGGGCTGGCCCCTGCCCACTTACTGTCACACCACGGTGCTGATGAAAATGGACGGCGAAACCAAGCGCAAGCTTTCGAAAAGAAAAGACCCGGAGCTTTCTCTCAACTATTACCGCAGCCAGGGCTACCATCCGGCGGCTGTAAGAGAGTACCTCATGACCATTCTCAATTCCAATTATGAAGAGTGGCGCATTGCCAATCCCCAGGCCCCCATGGAAGAGTTCTCTTTTACCGTAGAAAAAATGAGCAGTTCCGGCACGCTGTTTGATCTGAACAAGCTCAATGATATCAGCAAAGAGATCCTGGTGCAGATGAGTGATGCGGAAGTCTATGATTTCCTTCTGGAGTGGGCCAAAGCCTACCGAGAGGACCTGGCAACTCTTTTTGCGGGCCAAAAGGAAAAGATGCTTCGGATCCTTGCCATGGACCGCCACGGCGATAAACCACGAAAAGACCTGATTTTCTGCGAGCAGGTCTTCTCCTACATCAGCTATTTCTTTGATGAATACTATACCCCGGAAGACAAGTTCCCCGAAAATGTTCCCGTGGCTGATATTGATCCCATTCTTTCCGGTTATCTTGCGAACTATGACCACAGTGATGACGCTTCGGCCTGGTTTGCAAAAATACGGGATCTGGGAGAGAGCCTGGGTTATGCCGGCAAGCCCAAAGATTACAAAAAAAATCCCGAGCTCTACAAGGGCCATGTTGGCGATGTGAGCACGGTGATCCGCATTGCTTTGATGGGAAGGGCTTCCTCCCCGGATTTGTGGGAGATCCAACAGATCATGGGCGAGGAAATGCTGCGCCGGAGAATCGAAGAAGCAAAAAAGGAAAAATAGGAAAAACGTTATTCTGCAATATAATCATTGATGATCCGGCCCAGGATTTCTATCCCGGTCCGGATCTTTTCTTCGGAAACATTGGAAAAATTGAGCCGGAATTCGTTATTCTTTACAGCCCCCGGATAGAAGGATCCTCCGGGAACAAAAGAAATGCCTGCCTCATAAGCCCTTCTCAGGAGCTCCCGGGAGTCTTTGCTCTCAGGCAGCGTAACCCAGAGGAACAAGCCTCCTTTGGGTTGATTGAAAGAAACCCCCTCCGGAAACTTATCTTTCATGGCAGCGATCATGGCATCCCGGCGTTTTTTATAAAGAAGGATATTTTCACGAATGTGAGCATCCAGATCAAAGTGCTCCAGATAATAGGCTGTCTGCCGCTGGGTAATAGAAGGGGCAGAAAGATCCACACTGCTTTTTAAAAGCAAAAGTTCCTCCATGACGGCACTGCCGGCGCAAACCCAGCCGATGCGCAGTCCAGGGCAAAAGATCTTGGAAAAAGTCCCGCAGTAAATGACCTGCTGCTTTTCATCATAGCGAATCAGGGGAATTTCTTTTTCTTCTCCAAAAGAAAGCTCCGAATAGGCGGCATCTTCCAGAACAGCCACATCATAGTGGCCCACCAATTCCATAAAATCCCGGCGGCGTTTTTCGCTCCAACAGCGTCCGGTGGGATTTTGAAAATCGGGGATGACATAGATCATCTTTACCCGTTCCCCATAGGTTTCCATGGCTTCCTGAAGGGAAGCTATCACGATGCCGTCTTCATCGGTGGGAACCGCCACAAGCTCCGCTTCATAGGCTTTGAGCGCATTCAGGGCACCCAAATAGGAAGGAGTTTCAAAAAGAACCACATCCCCTTTGTCGATAAGAAGCAGCCCTGCCATGTCCAGAGCCTGCTGGGACCCGCTGGTGATGAGCACCTGCTCCTGGGAAAAGGAAGTCCCGAAATGAGTCTCCATTCTTTGGGCGATCTGCTGCCGAAGGGGCCCGTAACCTCTGGTGGAGCTGTAACTCAAAGCCCCGCTGGGATCTTCCTCTAAAATGCGATAAAAGGATTCCTTGATTTCTTCGATGGGATAGCTGTCCGCTGAAGGAAAGCCCCCTGAAAAAGAGATCATGTCCTTCTTTTCAGACAGCTCCATCAGGGACAACAGCTCTCTGTCCTTGATCCGTTCCATTCTGTGCGCATATCTCATATCAGCCGCCTTCCCGAAACCGGTTCCGGGCTTTCCATTCTATTCTTCCAGGTTCCAGCTGTTCAAATAAACCTTCTGCTCTTCTGTGAGAGCATCGATGGGCATATTCCAAGCGGCCAGAAGTCTTCTGGCTACCAGATCATCGATCTGCTCCGAAACGTCAATGACTTTCTTGTCCAGTTCCCCTCTGTGGTTCTTCACATACAGGGCAGAGAGGCACTGCACGGCAAAACTCATATCCATGATTTCGGCGGGGTGCCCGTCAGCGGCGGCAATGTTGACCAGCCGCCCTTCGGCAATGACACAGACCCATTTTCCGTTGGGAAGAAGATAGCCTTCGATATTCTTTCGAAGCTCCTTCTTTTCAGATGCAGCAGCCTCAAGCCCCAGCATATCCACTTCCACATTGAAATGTCCTGCATTGCAAAGGATGGCATTTTCTTTCATTAAAAGCATGTGCTGTACGGTGATGACCTTTTTATTCCCTGTGGCACAGACAAAAATATCTCCCCGGGGAGCGGCTTTTTCCATGGGCATCACCTCGTACCCGTCCATCACCGCCTCAATAGCGGCAACAGGATCTATCTCCGTAACGATGACCTTTGCGCCCAGCGCCCTGGCCCGCATGGCGATGCCTTTTCCGCACCAGCCATATCCCGCCACCACAGCAGTCTTCCCTGCAATGATGAGATTGGTGTTGCGCATGATGCTGTCCCAGGTGGATTGCCCCGTTCCGTATCGGTTATCAAAAAAATGCTTGCATTTGGCATCATTGACGGCAACCATGGGGAACATCAGAACCCCTTCCCGTTCCATGGCTTTCAATCGAAGAATTCCTGTGGTGGTCTCTTCACATCCACCCCAGGCTTCTGCCGCCAGATCTTTTCTCTTTGTGTGGAGCAGATTCACCAAATCTCCCCCATCGTCGATGATCAAATTGGCCTTGTGCTCCAGGGCCATTTCGATGTGTCGGTCATATTCCTTCTGGGAAGCATTATGATATGCATAAACGGGCATGCCCGTGGCGGCCAGGGCCGCAGCCACATCATCCTGGGTGGAAAGAACATTGCTTCCCGTCACTGCCATTTTCGCTCCGCCGGCGGCAAGGACCTCACACAAATAAGCCGTCTTGGCCTCCAGATGAATGGAAAGTGATATTTTGACCCCTTCAAAGGGGCGATCTGCCTTAAACTCTTCCTCTAATCCTCGCAGCAAAGGCATATGCGCCCGAACCCACTCGATTTTTTGCCTTCCGGATGGGGCAAGGTTGATATCCCTGATTTCGTGACTTTTCATAGTACACTCCCTTTGTTTACTTTACGGCTTCCAATAATTTATCCGCCCCGTGAACCATAAGGTCTGAAAGTTCCACCTGGCGAATCCACTCATAAGGGATCTCCAGGCTTCCCAGATATGCCCCGAGGATACTTCCGCAGATTGCCGCCGCTCCATTGCTGTTGCCATCCTGATTGGCCGCAGCGACAACGGCATCCCCATAATTTTCCGGATAGCGCAAAGCACAGAAAACAGCCATAGCCAAAGCTTCTTCTGCAACCCAACCTTCACCCAAACGGGGAAGTGCTTTTTTAGGATCTTCCTTTTCTGTGGCAAGGCCCAGGGCCTTTTCCAATGCCCCCTGCACCGTCTCCGAATTTTTCTCCTCTTTTAACAGAGAAAGAGCCCGCTGTACCGCATCTTCCAAAGAAAGTCCCTGAATGACAAAGGCCATCAGGCAGGAGAGGTATCCCGCCGACAAAAAAGCATCCGAATGCCCGTGGGTAAGAGCCGCTACTTCGCAGCCTATCCGAAAGGCCTTTTCGGGTTCCCTGAAAAAATACAGACCGATGGGTGCGGATCGCACCACCGCTCCATACCCCTTGCTGTTATTGATGCGATTCTTTATGCTTCCGAACTTGCCCCGGATACTTCCCGCCAAAGCCTCCAATATAGTCTCACCGGGAGTGCGGCGAGCAAAAAGTTCCTCCCAATGGAATACCTCCCCATCGGAAAGAAACTCATATTTATTGTCTGCAAAATGACCGGTCTGGGTATAATACCACTTTTGATAGGCATAAAAGACGCAGGGGACATAGGCATAGATCCCTTTTGTCTTTGCTTTTTTGTCTGCCCAAACCAACCCGTCAACGGTAAACACTGTCATCTGGGTATCATCCGAAATCAAAGCATTGCCGGAGGCTTCATTGATCTGAAGATCACGGATCCCTTCGTTCCCATATGTCCCCATAATTTCCTGCAGGTCCATGAACTCTACAGGGTAACCCAGAGCATCTCCAATGGCTCCGCCAAGAAGACACCCTCTGAAATATGCCTTACTGTCTTTCATTACAACCTCTTCCTGTACTTCCACGCCTTACCTGTTTGCCCTCAGGAATCAATAGTCTTTTGTAAAAGGCTGGGAGGCATCGATATGCCCCATGAGGCTTTCCGTTATCTGTCCGTCAACAAGAAACTGTACTTGCTCGGGGGTTTTGGTTTCTGAAGTAAAATATGCAGGATTGTTCAGTATGGTCTTCACCACCTGGTCGATAAAGAGGGTCTCCTCCAGAGAGCCTCCGGACAATCCTTCGCCGGATATATCAACGATGACCGTAATATCATCCTCTTCGCTGCTGCGCACATCAAGAAAAACGATGTCCTCTTTGACTGCAGTTCCTGCGTCGGACCCTTCGGGTTTTTTGAGAGCCTCAAGCATGGCGATCCCCACATTGCCGTCTGCTTCCACTTCGATGGTTCTGGTTTCTTCCAGCAATTTTGGCAGGGTCTCGTCCCCGGTCTCTTCATACGCCTTACTGGCGTAATACAGTTTGACTTCCTGTTTCTCTTTTGCAGGCGGCTGCACTCCCTCGCCACTGCCACAGGCAGAAAGAACCATGCCGACAACAAACAGCAAGGTCAACAGCAAAGCCGTAGTATTCTTTTTCATCTTTCGATCCTTCCCAAAACCGTTTGTCCGGTTTATTCCACGGTAACCGATTTTGCAAGATTTTTTGGTTTGTCGATGTCACAACCTCTCAGTTTGGCAATATAGTAGGCCAAGATCTGAAGTGGCACTACGGAAAGCAGCGGTGAAATTTCATCACGACACACCGGAATATAGAATACCCTGTCTGCCTGAGCCTCAATCGCACTGTTTCCTTCTTTTGCAAAACCAATGACAACAGCCCCTCTGGCCTTTACTTCCTGCACATTGGACACCATCTTTTCATAAAGAGCATCCTGGGTGGCAAGGGCGATGACCAGTGTTCCCTGTTCGATGAGGGCAATGGTTCCGTGCTTCAATTCACCGGCTGCTACAGCAAAAGAATTGATATAGGAAATCTCCTTGAGTTTCAAGGAACCTTCGTAAGAAACCCCTACATCGGTACCCCGGCCAATGAAGAAGACCTGCTCCGTCTTATAAAAGGCCTTGGCAAGCTCCGCAATGTCGGATTCTTTTTCCAACAGCTTTTTCAGTTTTTCGGGGATCTGTTTCAGCTCTCCGATGATGGCATCAAACTCGCTACGAGCCAAAGTCCCTTTTGTGAGGCCCATGTAGAGACCGATGAGATACATGCACACAAGCTGGGTGGTATAGGCTTTTGTGGAAGCCACAGCGATTTCCGGCCCCGCCCAGGTATAAAACACATCATCGGATTCTCTGGACACGGAACTCCCTACCACATTGACCACAGAAAGCACCCTGGCGCCCCGGCGTTTTGCCTCACGAAGGGCTGCCAAAGTGTCCAGGGTCTCCCCGGATTGGCTAATAGCGATGAAGAGTGTCTTATCATCCACGAAGGGATCCCGATAACGGAACTCCGAAGCTACATCCACTTCTACCGGTATCCGGGCAAAACGTTCAATCACCGTTTTTCCTACCAACCCTGCGTGATAAGCGGTTCCGCAGGCAACGATGCAGACCTTGTTAAACCCTTCGATATCCTCTTTGGTCATGCTGATCCCGTCAAGAACAATGGTCCCTTCGGGAGTCAGTCTCCTTGAAAGGGTTTCCTCGATGCATTTGGGCTGCTCGTGGATCTCTTTGAGCATGAAGTGGTCGTATCCGTCCTTTTCGGCTTCTACCGCATCCCAGGTGACGTGGAACACCTCTCTTTTGATTTCGTTGCGCTCCTTATCAAAGATCCGTACACCCTCCTTTGTCAGGATGACAGTTTCGTTGTTTTCAATGAGGTATACTTTTCGAACATACTTGAGGAGTGCGGGAATATCCGAAGCAATAAAATTGCAGCCTTCTCCCAGGCCTACCACCAGGGGGCTGTCTTTTCTCACGGCCACCAGTTTGTCCGGCTCATTTGCCGCAATGGCACCAATGGCATAGGCTCCTCGCATCTTTTCAACGGCCTTGTAAACAGCATCCACCAGATCGTTTTCATAATAAAGACTTATGAGGTGGGCAATGACCTCCGTGTCCGTCTGGGAACGAAAAACCACCCCATGCTCTTTGGTGAGCCAATCCCGAAGTTCCACATAGTTTTCGATGATGCCGTTGTGGACCACAGCAATGGTTCCTGCCATGTTGCTGTGAGGATGGGCATTCACGTCCGAAGGGGCCCCATGAGTCGCCCAGCGGGTGTGGCCGATGCCTCCGGGGCTTTGGAAACTTTCACCTTCCATGGCGGCTTCCAGATTGGCGATCCTGCCGATACATTTCTTGATCTTCAACCCACCATCCTGAAAAAGAGCAATGCCGGAAGAGTCATAACCCCTGTATTCCAATTTTTTCAGGCCATCAATAATAATGTCCTTTGCATCTTCTTTTCCGATAAATCCTACAATCCCACACATAACTTCTCTCCTATCCCATCTTTATAGATATCATTTTTGCAAGATCCTGCGCTAATTCTGTGATGTGCTCAATGTCCCGTCCTTCGATCATGACACGCACCAGCGGCTCGGTTCCGGAAGGTCGAATCAGAACTCTTCCGTCCCCCTCCATAAGCACCTCGATCCTGGAAATCTCCTCACGAATCTGAGGATCATGCATGTACCTTTTCTTGTTTTCATTCTTTATAGCAGCATTGACCAGCACCTGGGGATAGATGGTCACCTCATCGGCAAGTTCTGAAAGGGTTCTCCCCGATAATTTGTAAGCTTTCAACAGCTGTAAGGCCGATAAAATTCCGTCTCCGGTGGTCCCGTGTTCCAGGAAAATGATATGTCCGGATTGCTCTCCGCCAATGACACAGCCGGTCTTGAGCATGCTCTCCAGCACATAGCGATCCCCCACCTGAGTCACTTCCGTCACCCCGCCGATCTGTTCCACTGCTTTGTGAAATCCCAGGTTGCTCATTACGGTGACGGTTACTTTATTGTCCCGCAGAGAATTGGTCTCCTTGAGCATTTTGGCACAGATGAATATGGTTTTATCTCCATCCACCAATCTGCCCTTTTCATCCACGGCGATGAGTCTGTCCGCATCTCCATCGAAAGCAAGGCCGATATCCGCTTTTTCCTCCAGCACCCGTTTTTGCAGATTTTCCGGATGAGTGGAGCCGCAGTTGTGATTGATATTCAATCCATCGGGTTTATTGGCCATCACCGTCACGGAGACCCCGAGATCCCGAAGGACCTTTTCGGCGACGGTACTGGCCGAACCGTTGGCGCAATCGATCACTGCCTTTATCCCTGACAGATCCACATCGATGGTTCTTTTCAGGAATTCTCCGTATTCATTGGCTGCATCGGTTTCGGCTTCGATGCAGCGACCCAGACGGTCCCCCGTTATGTGGCTGTTCACGTCTATATTGCGAACAATGATATCTTCGATCTGGTCTTCGATGTCATCATCGAGTTTAAAGCCCTTTTCATTGAAAAATTTGATCCCGTTATACTCAAAGGTGTTATGAGATGCAGAAATCATAATGCCCGCACTGGCGTTCATACTCCGAACCAGATAAGCAATGGCCGGCGTGGGTAAAACTCCCACTTTGATCACATTGCCGCCCACCGCAAGGATCCCCGCGCTGATGGCATCTTCCAGCATATCTCCGGAAATTCGGGTATCCCGCCCTATCAGGACCACAGGTCTTTCTTTATCTTTGCTCAAAACATATGCTCCGGCTTTCCCCAGATTAAAAGCCAACTCCGGTGTCAATTCGGCGTTGGCCACCCCTCTCACTCCGTCTGTTCCAAACAGTCTGCTCATAGTTATTTTCTCCTATTCCGTCTGTGTTTTTCTGACCTCGATGGCGATTTCCGAAGGCTGCACTTTTATGCTGTGAAGCGCATGTGGAGACTTGGCCAGGATCTTAGTCATCTGCGCCCCGGGGACGGCATTGGCAACATCGATATATAGTTCAAAATCCTCCGCATTGATGCCGGAGAGATTTTCCTTGTTGGCAGAAATCATGACAACAACAGATTCGTTGGCCATTTCCACACTCGTTCCCTTTGTGATCCCCTCAATAAGGATCTGATCCGCAGAATAGGTGAAGGTCTTTGTTCCCACTTCCACAATGGTGATCCCTGCACTCAGACTGCGATTTCTGTCAGCCAGCTCCACATCGTCCGGGAGGATGACGGAAAGAGCAACGGTGCGATCCTCTCTGGCACCGGTGAGATCCACGGCTTCCGTGCGCACTACATCAAGATTTTTCAGGGCCTCTTTTGTCCCCTTCACATATATGGTACCCGGCACTTTGGTTTCGGCGCCGTATCCATTGGCCGGGTCTCCGGTAAATGTGGCCGCCAGGGTTACTTCTTTAAGCAGACAGATCCTTGCCGACACGTCCACACTTTCTGCAGAAAGGTTCACATTCTCCACAGGCAGTCCTTCCTTATCCACCGCCAAAGCCTCTGCCTGTACCGCAGCGCCTTCCTCTGACAGCTGGTTCACAGCTACCATGACCCGGATCTTATTCACGGAAGCCACATCCGACCGGGCCCCACTGATTTCGATTTCCTGGGGCTTGATGGAAACGGCCCCCACTTCACGACCTTCGGCCAAAACTCCCGTATAAGCGATCTCTACGGGTTTGCTTACTGCCACCAGCGGTTCGATACGAACATTTATCTTTCCTGTCCTGACTTCAATAAGTTTGATGCCATCCGGAACTTTTGCCGTGACCGGAATCAGATTTTCTCCTTCACTCCACCCGAAAAGATCTGCCTGAGCAATGATCTCCTTCTGGTTCATGGCGGCGAGATCCGCTCTGGTTCCCTCCACTACCACATCCACGGTAAAACTTCCCTCACCGGCGGCAGCAAGTCCTCGTTCCGTCAGGGATTCCATATTCAAAAGTTCCACCTGCACATTATTTATCACTTGGGTGGTGGTGGGATTGACCTCTCCGATGACATACGCCCAAAGCACCAGGGCGATGACGATGGCCAGGATCACATTTATTGTTTTTTCCTTTTCGGGACTGGTGCTCTTTTTATCTTTATTCTTCATTTTTGTTGTCCCTCCTCTTGAAAAGTTTAAGGAGGGCTCCTGCGTTGTTTTCGGGAGGCATTTGATTGAGGTAGATCCCAAGCAGTGTTTTTTCTACGGTTTTCAGGTCGAGAAAGCGGGACAACTTGCCATCTGCGGCAAGGGAAATAATCCCTGTTTCCTCTGAAATGATCAGCACAATGGCATCCGAATGCTCCGTGATCCCCAAACCGGCTCTGTGCCTGGTGCCCAGGTCCTTTCCCAGGGTCCTGTTTTGGGTCAGCGGCAAAACACAACCCGCCGCAAGGATGCGGTCCCCACGAACGATCATGGCGCCGTCATGCAGGGGGGCTCCGTCATAAAAAATAGCACCCAACAGTTCTTCGGAAATTTCAGCATCCAGTTTGGTGCCTGACTCGATAATATCTGTGAGGGATATTTCTCTTTCCATAACAATCAGGGCCCCGATTTTGTTGGTCGAAAAGAAATCCACCGCCCGAATGATGCTGGATGTGATTTGTTTTGCCCGGTCCTTATTGATCTCTCCGAACTGTTTTTTGATGAATTTGCTTCTTCCAATGTACTCAAGGCCGCGGCGAAGCTCCGGCTGAAATACGATGATCAGGGCGATGACCCCCAGGGTCAAAGTGCCCTCCAGGATCCAGTTCAGGGTATGCAAATTGAAAACTTCGGACGCAAATGTAGCTGCGACAAGGAACAGCAAGCCCTTTACCAGCTGCACAGCCCGGGTCTCTTTGATAAAGCAGAGGATTTTGTACACAACAAAAGCAACGATGGCCACATCAATGACATCGGTGATCCGAAAACCCGATATTATATTTGACAACATCTCTGACATTGTTTTTCCCCTTTTTTGATTACCATATTATTGTATCTAATCGACGCTGAATTTTCAACATAAATCCCTGAAAGACAACAA
>Ga0302242_1000647_pt1 | contig 32033 bp, 28 predicted proteins | sample AAG_UR_Lys_MG_FD_193510 | JGI IMG/M metagenome (GOLD analysis project Ga0302242, IMG submission 193510) | Enriched activated sludge microbial communities from anaerobic digester in WTTP, New Holstein, Wisconsin, United States - AAG_UR_Lys | ecosystem: Engineered > Bioreactor > Anaerobic >...
TTTTATGAAGGGAAATTATTATGTGTTGAATAATTAGATGTTGTTTTAGGACTAAACACTGCAAAATTTATTTTATAAAACCACAGGAAGGGCGTGAAAGAATGAGCGCACACGAAATCAAAATAGAACTTAAAGATTCCGAACCTCTTATCTGGAGAAGAGTTGTGATCCCGACAGAAATGACTTTTGAAAAACTGCACATGGCAATACAAATTGCAATGGGTTGGCAGGATTATCATCTTTATTCATTCGAAATACCGGATCTCAATCATAAGATAGTCTGCGATGAAGAAGGTTATTGCGACTTGCAGGTTTGGTGTAAAGAAAATCAAGGACAGATCGAACGGGGAGAGACCGACGAATATATAAAAAAAATTGCAAAAATGAAAGTAAAGAAGTCATGGAACACAGAAATCGATCCGTATTTAAAGAAGGTCAAAACATTCCAATATACCTATGATTTCGGTGATTCGTGGGAGCACAGTATTACTTTTGAGTCAATTTATGAAGATTGGAAAGTAAGCCATCCTATAGTAGTAGAAGGTAAAGGGGCGTGCCCCCCTGAAGATGTCGGCGGGATAGGGGGATATGAAAGATTTCTCAGCGCATTGAAAGATACTCATGACCCTGACCACAGAATGATGAAGGAATGGGGAGAAGGCCAGCTTTACCGGCCCTTTAGCCGTAAAGCGACAAATTACGCTATGATCTATGCTTTTAAACTTATTCATCAGGCGGACCTTTAAAGAATACAAACATCAGTACTATTTAACCGATGCAACATTGGATGGTTCGAACTTGTAAGGGATCCTTACAAGTTCGAGTCTAATATTCTTTCAGTGCTATACTCATGGTTCAAATGACCGTAAAGGAATGTTTGTTTTGCCACAGCCTATTGATATGCTTAAAAATATTTTCGGTTATGCTTCCTTCCGCCGCGGGCAGGAGGAGATCATTGACAACATCCTTAAGGGCAATGACGCACTGGCGATAATGCCGACAGGCGCAGGAAAATCGCTCTGTTACCAGATCCCTGCAATTTTGAGCAAAGGAGTTTCCATAATCATATCTCCGCTTATCTCCCTTATGAAGGATCAGGTCGACGCCCTTCGCCAGAGTGGGGTGCAGGCCGCTTCGATAAACAGTTCCATGACATGGGACGAAGTGGTCTCCATATTCCGCCTTGTGAGCAGCGGCAGGATAAAGCTGCTTTATATAGCTCCGGAACGTCTTGATAATAACGGCTTCATAGAATTTCTCCATTCACTGGATATTGCCCTGATAGTAGTTGACGAAGCACACTGTGTCTCCCAATGGGGACATGACTTCCGCCCGTCCTATCTCAACATAGCACCGGCTATAGCCTCGCTGCGGCATCGCCCCGTTGTTGCCGCGTTTACTGCGACTGCAACTCCGGAGGTTCGGGATGACATTATCAACCAGCTTGAGCTTAGATCTCCATTTTCTGTTGTGACGGGGTTTGACCGTGAGAATCTCTTTTTTCAGGTAGAACATCCGGCCGATAAGACAAAATATCTGCTTGACTACATTAAAAAATTTCCTAATGTCTCGGGCATAGTCTACTGTTCCACGCGCAAGGAAGTTGAGTCGGTACGCGACAAGATCTGCCGAAGCGGCATAAGCGCAGTGCGTTATCATGCGGGCCTCGACAGCGATGAACGCCTCCAGAGCCAGGAAGCTTTTATATATGACAAGGTAGGTATCATAGTTGCGACCAACGCATTCGGAATGGGCATCGACAAGTCCAATGTGCGCTATGTGATCCACTACAACATGCCTGCTACGATGGATGCCTATTACCAGGAGGCAGGACGTGCAGGACGTGACGGTCTGCCGGCGGACTGCATACTGCTCTTCGGTGAAAAGGACATAATGACCGCCCGTTACTTTATATCGCAGAGTGAGGACTCAGGGACAAAAAAATCAGCATACCTGAAACTTCGAGGCATGGTCGACTACTGCCATACGACGGGATGTTTAAGATCATGGATATTGAATTACTTCGGTGAAGAGGACGTGCCGGAAACCTGCAGCTCATGCGGAAGCTGCACATCACAGACGGACCTGGTCGACATCACAACGGAGGCAAAAAAGATAATATCCTCTGTCTACCGTATGGCCGAACATACGGGCGGACGAAAGTTTGGAAGTGCGATCCTGACAGATGTGCTGCGAGGTTCACAGAAGGCCCAGATAAAGTCCCTCGGCTTTGACAAGATCTCCACCTGGGGGATCATGAAAGGATACAAAGCTGAAGCCATACGGGGGATGATAAATTTTCTGACCGCGGAAGGATTTCTGCAGACTGAAGACGTAGAATTTCCCGTACTCTCTTTTACGGAGAGAACGACGCAGTTTCTGAAAAGCGAGACAAAACTCATGATGCGAAAACAGGAAGAAAGAGCCGAAAAGCCCCTATCTGTATCGAAGCGCAAACAAACATGGGCTGCAAATGAAGAGCTCTTTGATTTGCTCCGTTCACTGAGAAAGGAGCTGGCTGCAGCAGAGGGGGTACCCCCATATGTTGTCTTCTCTGACAAGACCCTTTCCGCGATGTGTGAAACGATGCCGATGGACAGGGATAACTTTCTTGAGGTCCCGGGAGTGGGGGCCGTCAAACTGGAAAAGTATGGCGAAGCCTTTATTAAAGCTGTCAAAGAGTGGAAATCAAGCCCCAGATAAAAAACGGCCTAGTACGACACATGATGAGAATCCAGGTCTAATCCACCCTTAACTCTCCTCCTGTCGTCCTCAAATGCCTCCCCCTTGTTATCTGGTATGCCCCTGGTGTAACTACCAGCCGATTCGCGCAACTCGTAACTCGTTGGCTCTCTGGCCGTGAGCCGGGACCCAGGTTCTTACGATTGCTTGCCTATTGCTTGCCAACCGCTTGCCCTTCACAACTCTTCTTATCAGTAATCATAAATAACAGTCACACTGGCTTCGATCGTCAGTTCGCCTTCAGAAATCGGGGTAGGGGCAGCCTCGGCTGTCATCTTTGCCATATCCATGGCCCTGAAGTTCGGCTGGACGAAATGGGAGGAAGAGCCTTCGATTATGTTTGCAGGCTTTGAGATGGCGATCCCCGCAGCAGATGCGATAGTGTTTGCCTTTTCCTTTGCGTTCACAACAGCCTGCGAAAGGGCCTGAAGATATAGCTTGTCCCTCTCCTCGTCGGTGACTCCGAATGCTATAGAGCTGGACTGGTTGACCCCCTCTTTTACCGTCATGTCAAGGACATCGCTGACCTTCTTCAGATCTGCCACAGTTACGCTTATGCTGTTTACTACGTTGTAGCCAGCCAGGGAGGCAACATTGTTTTTATAGTCATAGCGCGGGCTGATGTTGTAGTTGACCGTTTTTATCTTATCTTTCTTTATCCCCAGCGAAGCCAAAGTCTTATACACCCTGTCCATTTTTACGGCATTTTCGGCCTGTGCCGTTGCCGCATTTTTATTGAATGTGGTGACCCCGATACTGACGTATGCGATAGTGGGCGCCGCCGTTATGCTTGATGACCCCTGTACCGTTATCGTCTTACGTTCCTTCGCCTGCTCTGCAGAAGAGAGAGCAGGGCATGCACCGATCACCATTGCTCCGATCAAAGCAAAAATCATCATGGTTGATTTAAATGAAGTGGAATATATTTTCATAATATTATCTCCTTTCACGGGACAAATTTTGATATAAACAGTTAAATCATATATCATTCATTGGATCAGGGATAGGATGAAAAGTAAAATATCGGGGGGATATTAAGATGCTTGAGGTCAAGAATGTCGGGCTAAAAATAAAAGGCGACAATGGCGAGATCCAGGTATTAAAAGACGTGAATTTCACCTTGGAAGATAAAAAGATCTATGTAATGACGGGCCCCAACGGCGGCGGAAAATCCGTAACGGCCAAGACGATCATGGGTATCCACCGGCCCACCAACGGGCGGATCTTGCTGGATGGCGTGGACATAACGGACAAGGAGCTCTACGAACGTGCCAGGATGGGCATCGGTTACGCATTTCAGCAGCCTGCACGGTTTAAGGGCATCCGGGTGCGTGAACTTCTGGAAATAGCCGGAGGGAAAAATGCGTCAGCTGATACTTGCGATCATCTTTTCGACGTTGGGCTGTGTGCACAGGATTATCTGGACCGAGAGATCAATGCCAGCTTTTCCGGAGGAGAGGTCAAGCGGATAGAGATAGCAACCATCTTGGCCCGTGACCTTAAGCTCGCCATCTTCGACGAGCCTGAGGCTGGGATCGATCTTTGGAGCATGCAGAGACTGACTGAAACTTTCGAAAAGATGAACAGGAAATATGATACAACTATCCTGATAATATCTCACCAGGAACGGATCCTTAATTTGGCCGATGAGATCATCATGGTTGCCGAAGGAACTGTCAGCGAGATAACCAGCCGTGAAAAGGTCCTTGGAGAGATCAGCCGGCTTGACTCGGATTGCAGGTGCAGGCAGAATTGCAGCAAGGGAGGGAAAGCAATTGCTGGATGCGATAGATAAAAAACTGTTGGCCGAGGTTGCGGATCTGCATGAGATGCCCCACGGAGCATTCAATATCCGTAAAAACGGACAAGGCGTCGAACGTAAAACAACCGCGAATATCGATATCATTACGAAAAAAGACAAGCCAGGTATAGATGTCATCATAAAGCCCGGCACAAAAGGAGAGAGCGTACATATCCCCGTTATCCTGTCTGAAGGGATGGAGGATATGGTTTATAACACATTCGAGGTGGGAGAGGGCTCAGACGTGCTGCTTGTGGCGGGCTGCGGGATCCACAATCCGGGCACACAAAAGGCTCAGCACGACGGGATCCATGAATTCTTTGTACGCAAAGGCGCCCGCATGAAGTATGTAGAAAAGCACTATGGCGAGGGCGAAGGCAGCGGCGTACGGATATTAAACCCCAAAACCATTATAGAGATAGAAGAAAATGGAACTGCTGAACTTGAAATGGTACAGATCAAGGGTATAGACAGCGCGTTGAGAGAGACAGAAGTGCGCTTGCACAAGAACGCCCGTTTGATCGTTACGGAAAGGCTGCTTACATATCTGAACCAGACTGCAGAATCCAACATCACAGTGAATTTGATCGGCGAAGATGCCTCCGCTCAGATCATATCCAGGTCAGTGGCGCAGAATGGGTCCAAGCAGGTTTTTCATCTGAGTATGCGCGGTTATGCCAGATGCCGTGGTCATATCCAGTGTGATTCCATCATTATGGATCAGGCACAGGTCTCGTCTGTTCCCGAGATATCAGCCTTCCATTCCGATGCTCAATTGATCCATGAGGCAGCTATCGGCAAGATAGAATCTGAGCAATTGACAAAACTGATGTCGCTTGGCATGACGGAGAAAGAGGCAGAGGAAACTATCCTTCAAGGTTTCTTAAAATAAACGGTTGAAATCTTGCGGATACGTTTCCGCATGCAGGCTATGAATGAGAAGATCACACAGCCGGTTCAATTTTCCATAGCAAGCCTTTCTACTACCGGGACGTCGGCCGGGCAGAATTCGTATTCTTTAAGCCTGTAGGGTGATACCCATTTGATGGAGTCATGGACACTGGGGGTAGGGATTCCCTTTTTCAGTGATGCGCTGAAGAACATGAACTCTATTTCCCGTTCGGGATATGCGTATTTTGTCTGTTCAAAGAGGTCCAGGATCTCGATCTCTATCCCAAGTTCTTCCCGGCATTCCCTGACCAGGCATTCTTCGGGGGACTCGCACTGTTCGATCTTCCCTCCAGGAAATTCCCACAAAAACTGACAGGAACCTCCCGGCCCCCGCCGGCAGATCAGGATCTCATTATCAGAGTTTGTTATTATCGCAGCGCTTACACGAGTCATATTATCCGGCCACCAGTTGATTAGTCTTTTTCAGGTACTTCGCAGGGATCGGGTCATCGAGTTTCCATATTATGTTCATGGGTTTACTTCCCTCATGGGAGACATAATTCGCTGTGCCAAGGAAGGTATAGGGCTCAGTTCCAAAATCGTTCTTTTTATGCTCTCTTACAAAGAGCAAAACCCTGTTGCCAAGCGACCGGTGATTTATGTACCTTTGTCCGGTATTTGAATCGCTGCCGGTAGTACTCTGGCTTTGCCAGTGGAAGAGCGATTCATTTATCGAATAGTCTTTGTACATCGTTGACGGAGAGTATTCTTTATCTGATTTGTTCAGTGTAACAAAGAAAAGATCGGCTTTTTTATCTTTTATAAATTTCACGCCCTCCCGCATATTGGAAGGGTCCATGTGATCCATCGCAAGGAGTATCTGGTCTCTGGTGTAGGTGCAATGCAAATCCAGAGGACATTCAAAACCCAGATCCAGCATCTTATCTACAAAATCTATCCCGTTGAAGTTGTATTTCAACAGTTCAATTAGCTCTGCAGCCATATTTGGGGAGGAGCGCAGTTGTGCAGAGAGGTCAAAATCCATATCAGGATATGCTTTTTCACAAAGAGTGTAAGTAAACATGTTGAGCATCCGCTTTTCTTCCGGGATCATCCTTGCGTCATCAAGGTGCTCGCCTCGGGTCAAGTATCTCAGGAGAAATATTAGCCATCTCCTGGAATCAAGATAACAGAGGCGTTTAAAAGCATTTTCCATAATAGTTTCCATCGGTTCATGGAAATCCTTTTTTACCCCTGCTTCGGCGCAAAGCCTCGAAAACGTGCTTAGTTTGTATATGTTTCTAACGTCAAGGTGGTAATAACTAATAAAATTTTCCAGTGTCAGCGGCAGGTTACTGTCTTCGGAAAAAGTTTTTATCCTTGAAACAAGCCCTTTAAAGGTATTAAAAGAACTCTTGATATTATTAAAAATATAGCTTTCCGCGACTCTCTCGAGCTGAATGTAACACCCTTTGGGAGCCGAAATAAAGCCGTCCCGTATTTCCTTTTGAAGTCCTCTTCTTGTATTTGCAAGGAGGGCCATGAATTTATCCTCAAAATTATATTTCTTGTTTGCCTGCCCAATGAAGTCCAGCACAGTGAGACATTCCTTCTCGTCTGCAAGCCGTAGACCTCGCCCAAGCTGCTGCAGGAAAACGGTAAGGCTTTCAGTAGGGCGCAGGAAGAGGACAGTATTGACTTCGGGGATGTCCACACCCTCGTTGTAAAGGTCGACAACGAAAATATAACGGATCTGACCTTTAACAAGCCTCTCTTTTGCAGTCTTCCTCTCCTGATCGGGACTTTTTGATGTCAGGCATGTTGAAGGAAGCCCGTTTCTGTTAAAAAAATCCGACATGTACTGCGCATGTTCCACAGAGACGCAGAAACAGAGGGCTTTTACCCTTTCGGTATCCGTAACGTATTTTTTTATCGATTCTATTATCATGGCTGCCCTTTTATTTGCAATGACCCTATTAAAGGTGAAGAGGTTCGTAAGTTCCTGTATATCGTAGCCTCCCTTGGTCCATTTGAGTCCGCTTAAGTCGGCATAGTCTGTTATTCCGAAGTAATGGAAGGGAGAGAGAAGTTTTCTTTCAATTGCTTCCGGAAGCCTAATTTCTGCTGCTATTCTGTCATCGAAGTATGTCAATACAGACTTGCCGTCCATCCTTTCAGGTGTTGCTGTCAGTCCCAATAGAATTTTAGGCTTGTAATAAGAAAGCAGTTCCTGGTATGAATCCGATGCAGCATGGTGGAATTCGTCAATGATGATGTAATCGTAATAGTCGGGTTGAGTGAAAGTGGTGAATTCCCTGGAATTGAATGACTGTATCGAAATGAACAAATGGTCAATTTTTTCAGGACGATTTCTGCCTACGCACATATCGCCAAAATTGTGATCCTTTAATATTACCCTGAAGCACCCAAGACTTTGCCTCAGTATCTCCTCACGGTGAGCTACGAAGAGTAGACGGTTGATCTTTCCCGTATTTTCTTTGCAGAAGTCCCTGTAGTCAAATGCCGAAACAACTGTTTTTCCTGTTCCCGTAGCCGCTACTATAAGGTTCCTGTAGTGTCCTTTTACACTTCGTTCTGCCTTGAGGTGGTTTAGGATATCTTGCTGGAAGGAGTAGGGCGGTATGTCAAAATAATAAATCCCTTCATCAAAAGCATTGGCGGACATTTTTTCAGACCTCAGCGATGCGCGAAGCCTATCCTTGTCACTTTCAGAATAACTTTCAAAGTCATTGGAATTCCAATAGGATTCAAAGGTTGCCTGGATCTTATCCACCGTTTCGGGCATGTCTTTTCTTGCTACTTTTATATTCCACTCAAGACCGCTTGACATAGCGGCATTGGAAAGGTTTGAAGAACCAACATATGCAGTGGTAAACCCTGTATCCCTTACAAAAATGTACGTTTTAGCGTGAAGCCTGGTGTGTTTTGTATCGTAGGATATCTTTATCTCTGTATTAGGGAGTCTGCTCAGTTCCTCCACGGCCTTAAGGTCTGTTGCTCCCATATAAGAAGTGGTTATTACGCGCAGTTTCCCGCCCCTATTGATCGTGAATTTTTCAAGTTCGTTTATTATCAGCCTCAGTCCGCTCCATTTGATAAAGGAGACAAGCATGTCTACCCTGTCACATGAGGCGATCTCTTTATTAAATTCTGAAGATAGGTTAGGTTCGTTTTTTGCTCCAGTAAAGAGGGAACTGTAAGCTACCGAAGTTGAAGGCCTGATGATCTGGTCGTCTTTTTTCTGAGGCAGTTTATTCTCGTTTTTAACGACGGCCAGAAGCTGTTCCGCCCTTTTGTCTACAGACATCTTAAGAAAGTCATCCTCGCCTGTTTCCTGAATAATTGAGGAAATGAGCCTGTTAATAAGGTTGATCTGTCTTTCGAGGCTAACTTTTTCATCGCTGTCTTTTAAATGATCGAGCCCCATTTTGATTATTTCCGAAGTGTATTTGGCTAAGATCAGAGAGGCCTCTTCCTTGTCGATTTTTCCCGTTTTTGTAATATATTCATTTTTTACTTTGTCTAAGGCTTGAGCCAACGCCTGATCGATTATTTGTTCATACAATCCTGTCTTCAGTATAATCAGCCCCAGCCCTCGTAAAAATTATTGTTTTCATCTTTAATGGCTTAAACGCAAATAGCCGGATAATTCGACTTGCACAAGTCATGTCGGTCTTTGAAAAGGTTAACTATCTGATCCAATTATATACCTTAATTTTTACGCCTATTACAAGGGAGTTATGTGGATAGATTTATATAATAATCAAATTATTTTTGTGATTATAAAGTTAAAATATTGTTTAGTAAGACGGAAGGTCTTAGAATCAGGGCAGGAGGACTCAACGGTATGTGGCTCCACTTATTTGGTCTTTAGATTCTGTCGGGGAAGTGGTCCATATATGTTTAGATCTGCAATAATCAGCGTTATCGGGAGGGATCATTATGGATATATTTAAATTGCTCAACGAACAGATTAACAACAGCGATATGCTGGACAAACTGGGAAGTTCAGCCGGAGCCGGTCCTTCGCAGGTACAGCAACTTGCGCAGATGGGGCTGCCGGCGCTGCTCCAGGCGCTGGGACGGAATGCAAGCACGTCTGAAGGCGCAGCATCTTTGGCAAATGCACTGGATCAGCATCAGGAAGACGATGTGGATGACCTTGACGGATTCCTGAACAACGTCGACAGGGAAGACGGTGCAAAAATCCTTCAGCACATATTTGCGGACAAAAATGCAGGGATCCAGAACAGGCTTGCACAAAAGACAGGACTGCAGACAAATCAGGTCATGGATATTATGGCACAGCTGGCCCCTCTCCTTATGGGAACGCTTGCCCAACAAAAAAAACAGCGCAACGTTGACCAGTCGGGTATTGCAGAGCTGCTTGGCGGAATGATGCCGCAGGGCAACGGGGGAAAGAATAGCTTAATGAACATGGCAATGGACCTCTTGGATGCAGACAACGACGGCAGCATCGTCGATGACATAGGAGGCGTGCTGAAAGGATTCCTGAAGCAGTAGCAAAGCAATTGCGTACACTTTCGTAACGAGATGTTTGTCACATTTTTCGTTAAAAAGCTTAATGTTACAGTTTAGATGTCATCCATTACAATGCCAGGGCTGCTTGAGCAAAAACTGCCGAAGCAGCCCTGTTTTTTCTCTTCGATCTTTATTCGTATAAAAATTTTCCATATCTATTCCTTCATAAGGTTATATGCTGTAGAATTGTTTCCCATTACAGTCGGGTGATCCCCTTACTAAAAACCTAATAATTGCTTTATCTTAAGGTTTTGTCAGTGACGGATCTGACATCTGAAATTCAAAGGGAGAGTATGCTGAGCTAACCCCGGTATCTTCGCCCCTTATTCTTATAGAGATACAAAAATGGAGGGATCAGTTATGAAGAAAGCCATAATCACAGTCCTTGGCAAGGACAAAGTCGGCATTATAGCTAAAACATGCGTTTATCTCGCGGAGAAGGAAGTAAACGTTCTCGAAATATCCCAGACGATCGTCGAAGGTTTTTTCAACATGATCATGATCGTTGATATAACGAACACCACCTGTGAACTCAGTGAACTTGCCTGCGGCCTTGAGAAGCTGGGCGAGGAGATCGGCGTCATCATCAAGTTCCAGAGGGAAGAGATATTCGAAAGCATGCACAGGATATAGGCTGCCATGATAACGGTATCTGAAGCGCGCCAGACAACTGCGATGATAGAGGAGGAGAACCTTGATGTCCGGACGATAACCATGGGCATCAACATCCTCGACTGTGCAGACCCTGATGAGAAGAGATTCTGTGAAAAGGTCTACGACAGGATAACGACCAAGGCGAAAGACCTTGTAAAGGTCGGGGAGGATATTTCCCGCGAGTTCGGCGTTCCGGTCGTGAATAAGCGCATATCGGTAACTCCTGTGGCGATCGCGGCCGCGGCCTGCAAAACATCTGACTTTGTCCAGATCGCAAAGACCCTGGATAATGCCGCAAAAGAGGTTGGAGTCAACTTTATTGGCGGTTTCTCGGCACTTGTGCATAAAGGCATGACAGAGGCGGACAGGATGCTCATAGACTCAGTACCCGAGGCTCTGAGCGTTACAGAACGGGTATGTTCGTCAATAAATCTTGCTTCCAGCCGCACCGGGATCAATATGGACGCTGTTGCGAGAATGGGCGAGGTAATAAGGGACACGGCCTTCATGACGAGGGACCGGGATTCGCTTGGCTGTGCAAAGTTCGTTGTCTTCTGCAACGCTGTTGAGGACAATCCATTTATGGCGGGAGCCTTCCACGGTGTAGGAGAGAGGGACTCCGCCATAAATGTGGGAATAAGCGGTCCGGGAGTTGTTAAGAGGGCGCTTGAGTCAGTCTATGAAGAGGATTTTGAAACCCTTTGTGAGACGATCAAAAAGACGGCATTCAAGATCACACGTGTTGGCCAGCTTGTTGCCAAAGAGGCTGCTTCACGCCTAGGAGTCCCCTTTGGAATAATAGATCTTTCACTTGCCCCCACACCCGCTGTAGGGGATTCAGTCGCGGAAATCTTCCAGACGATGGGTCTCGAGCATGCGGGTGCACCGGGAACTACAGCTGCCCTTGCCATTCTTAACGACAATGTTAAAAAGGGAGGCATTATGGCTTCTTCCTATGTCGGAGGGCTGAGCGGCGCATTCATCCCTGTAAGCGAGGACCATGGAATGATAGAGGCAATGGAGGCCGGGGCCCTTACACTTGAAAAGCTTGAGGCGATGACATGTGTCTGTTCGGTCGGGCTGGACATGATAGCGATACCCGGAGACACTTCCCCGGACACCATATCCGGGATAATCGCGGATGAGATGGCGATCGGGATGATAAACAACAAGACCACGGCAGTGAGGCTGATCCCGGTTTACGGTAAAAAAGTCGGAGAAACAGTGACTTTCGGAGGTCTTCTCGGCTATGCCCCGATCATGCCCGTAAATCAGTTCAGCTGCGCAGATTTCATCAGGCGCGGTGGCCGCATTCCTGCTCCGGTACACAGTTTCAAGAACTGAAATTAAATTTGCTGGAAACACCATGACATGAAAATTTGTAACACCAAGGATGGTAGAAGCAATATGCCGGATCAGAACAGCAACTTTCAGGTGGCAGGCAAAGGTGTGTCTTATGATGACATTTGCCTTGCCCAAAAAACGCTAGAGCCAATATTACGTAAGACAGAGTTGATCGAAAGCACGTTTTTCAGTAAGGAATACGGCAATAGGGTCTTCCTCAAACCGGAAAACTTTCAGGTCACAGGCTCGTTTAAAATTCGCGGAGCGTACTACAAAATAAGCAAGCTCAGCGACGAAGAAAAAAGCAGAGGGGTAATAGCAGCCTCCGCCGGCAATCATGCACAGGGTGTAGGGTATGCCGCCCAGATGCTTGGCGTTAAAGCCACGATAGTGATGCCGGAGACTACTCCGATCATCAAAGTGGAAGCAACAAAAAAATTTGGCGTGCAGGTCGTTCTGCACGGAGACACTTATGATGACGCTTGCCGTAAGGCGCGTGAGCTGGAAATTGAGAACGGTTATGTTTTCGTTCATCCTTTTGATGATATAGATGTAATGTTGGGACAGGGCACGGTGGCCCTTGAGGTGCTGAAGGAGATGGAGGATGTCGACAAGATCCTGGTCCCGATCGGCGGCGGTGGATTGATCAGCGGCATCGCGCTGGCTGCGAAAATGTTGAAACCAAGCATTAAGATAATTGGGGTAGAGCCTGAGGGGGCTTGCTGCATCGCCAGATCCCTGGATGAAAATAGGGTAATAGAGCTGAAAAAGGTCGACACAATGGCGGATGGTGTGGCGGTAAAAACCCCCGGGGCATTGACTTTTGAAGTGATAAAAGAGTATGTGGATGAAGTAGTTACCGTCTCTGATTCGGATATCCTGGAGGCAATATTGCTGTTGATGGAAAGGCACAAGATGATCACCGAAGGGGCAGGTGCGCTCTCTGTGGCCGGACTGAAAAAACTGGCCTCGGAAGACAAAAATGTGGTTTGCGTGATCAGCGGCGGCAATATCGACATATCGACCATTTCAGCCATCATCAACAGGGCGCTTGTTGCGAGGGGAAGACAATTCTGCTTCACTGTCAATCTGCCCGATAAGCCGGGCGAATTATTGAATGTAGCGAAGATCCTGGCAGATCTGCGGGCTAACGTCATAAAGCTGGAGCATAACCAGTCGAAGGTCATGGACAGGTTTAAACTTGTCCAGCTTGAGATCACCGTAGAAACGAACGGACACGACCATGTCCGTCAGATCCAGACAGAATTAAAGAGACATGGATTCGAAATAATCAAAATCTATTGATCGGCCATAGAAATTGAAATAACATAACCCTGAAAAGGTCCAACATTGGGCCTTTTCAGCTTTTGTCAGCACGCTGTAAAAAACAGCGGGATTAGACATGTTTATGCTTTAGAAGAAAGGGAGGCTGTGAGCAGTATATTGTTGGAGAAATGGTTAAAATGCTGATTTTAAAAGAAACCGGGCTGTTTCTCTGAGGTTTTCGTGTTTTACTTCAGTAGAATTGAACCTCAAAAGCGAGAAGGTTATCTGGATACATATGCCTGTACCGAAGGCCGCGATCAGTGTGCCAAACCCCACAGGTCCACCCATCAGCCACCCCAGCAACACTGCCAGTGATTCGATGGCCGCTCTGCAAATGCCCACAGAGAGCCCGGACCTTCTTTCTAAAGCTACCATAAGCCCGTCTCGGGGACCCGATCCGAAACCGGATTTCATGTAAAAAAAAGTGGCTAATGATATAACAAAAAGGCCAAGGATCATCATCAATGTTCCGGAAATGGGGCCATCCATTCCGGGTATCAGTTTTGATTCCAGTATAAGGTCAAGGATGACTCCTATGACTACCATGTTGAGCAGCGTTCCCAATCCAAGGCTTTCTCGAAGTAAGTATAACGCCACGCATATGACAAGACCCAGAACGATGCTCGCGTTGCCTATGGAGATCCCCGCAATATTCGAAATGCCCTGATGGAAGACATCCCATGGCGCATAGCCAAAATTCGCCTGAATTGTAAATGCAATTCCAAGTGCGTACAGAAAAAGGCCAAAGATGAGTCCGGCCAGACGTTTCGAGAATTTATTCAAATCATTACTGCTGTTTGGCAATTGATCGCCTCCCGCCGCTGAGTACGCAACAGCAGCAGAATATCATAATAAATGCTGTTTGTCCTAAGTTGATTTTATATTGCATTGTTTCTTTGATGAAAGGCACAGTTCCGCTCTACTACCACGATAATTTAAGTGTCGCTTTACATAGATCTTTATATGCTGCAGTAAAAACAGGAACTTAATACTGTAAGCGGCAGTACGACCGTGAACGAAAGTACAGGCAGATGATACATTTTACAGCTGATATGCAATAATGAATTACAGGAGAGGCAGAAAGAGTTGTCTTATGGGTTGTTAAGCTTGTGCCCGGACCAACCGGCAGTAAATTTCCAGCAACAGAACCGATGGAGAAGAGGGATGGTCAGATGAGAAAGCCGATAGATAAGATAGTCGTTTTTATCTTTGCAATTATTTTAGCAGGACTTCTTATTACACCCGGACCGGGTCGGTGTTATGCCCAGGAAAAGCCTTCGCTGCGTAAGGACATAAAGAGAGGCCTTGTTATACTGGCAAGGTTCCCCGATGTGAAACCGAAAATAAACATGGATGAGATAATCAGACGTTTCCAAAGGCTGGATGATTATGTCGGAGAAATGTCTTATGGAAAGGCTTCGGTGATGGTCGACTTTACGGAATGGATCGAACTTCCCCTTGCCATATCCGAATATTCGATCTCACCTGCCAACCTTAAGGTCGACAAATCCAGGGTCACAAGGCTGATCCAGGACTCTATCAATGAGGCCTCCGAGAAGCATGATTTTTCAAAGTACTCCTTTATGGTCATCTTCATGGGAGCGAGGTTCATGGAATATGGAATGATAGGCCTTTGCGGATATCCGGGAATGCTTGGATGGAGCCAGGATGTTCGGTTTATTGCCAAGGACGGTCAGCCGTTGCCGGGGGGAGTTGCAATTTTCACATCACAGGCCCACCTCGGCACTTTGTTCCACGACTGTGCGCATGTCTGGGGCGGAGTGAAAAACGGGAAAAGGGTCGTCCCTTGTTTATACGACCACGATATTCAGCAAAAACATCCAACCCGCGACAAGGGATGGGAAAATGCCCTGATCAACATGGGTTATTGGGACCCCATGTCCTGCCACATGATATCTCCCGGCTCCCCGCCGCCGGGAATCTCTTCATGGACAAAGATAAGACTAGGCTGGCTGCCTCAGAAAAAAATATATGAGGCAGATCCCGACCTGTCTCCGGAGATAGTAATTGGTCCGATTGAAGACGGTTCTTCAGATGTCCTGGCAGTGAAGATCCCACTGACAGACGAAACATATTACCTGATAGAAAACAGACAGAAGGTCGGCAGCTATGACAGCCAGCTGCCGGAGGAAGGCATCCTTATAATGTATGCCAATGACAGAGTCGCTGAATGCAGGCAGGGCAGAGCCCCTGTCAAGCTAATGGACGCAGATCCCAAAGTCCCCTGGCTGAACGGTGCCGCATTCAGCCTTCCCAACAAACCAAAGTTCGTCGATAGCTCCAACAATATCCAAATCGAGCTGATAGAAAAAATAGGCTCATCATACAAAATAAAAGTCAGCAGGATGAGATAATTATCCTACTGACTTGACGGGCGCCTTTTGTTTGTTATTAAACCGATTATTGGTCTTGACTAGAATTCAACAAGCTCAAGAAAATCTTTGACGTAGAATTTTTGTTTTCTTGTAAATTCATTGTAAGACTCGATCCTTTTTTTGACCTTTCCTTTGTCTTTGAAGTGCAGAGCAAAGACTATAGAGTGGATGAGTGCCATGAATGCGGCGTTTGTATCGATAAATGTAACGTATTTTTCCGGCACCTGGAAAAATATATCGCAGAAAGGAACAACAGGGGAAAGCATTGAGTCGGAACAGCCGATTATTTTTGCGTTTTTCTCTTTGAGAATTTCCAAGATCTCCTGAGTGACCCTCGGATATCTTGGAGTTGAAAAAGCTATACATACGGTCCCTTCTGGGATATCTCTCAGAAGTGCCCCCTCATGCAGACCCAGGCTCTCCACTATATGGACATTTTTGAGTATTACCTGCAAAGCAAACCCAAGCGCCTGTGAACAGCATGAGTTTGCCCCGCATCCCAAAACTATTACCATTGGTGCGGAATAGATAAGGTCAACTGCCTTTTGATGGTCTTCCATGTTAATGTTGGCAAAAGTCTCCTGGGTTATCTGCATTTCAAGATCAAATATGGCTTTACATGCATCCTGCGGAAATTTGTATTTCTGTTTTCCCAATTCATAGCGGCTCATTTCGTTAATGACCGGAGCCGTCTGTTCAATTGTCGCCCTCAGCGCGTCCTTAAACTCAGGAAACCCGCTGTATTCCAAAGCGTAAATAAGCCGTACTACGGTAGTTTCGCTCACATTTGCAAGGTGAGCAAGCTTGGTCATGGTGGTATAAGCAAGGGAAGAGTAGTTTTGTTCGATGTATTTCGCCAGACGTATTTGTTTAGGCGTTAATGAATCGGAGTACTTACCAATTCTTTGTAAAAGATTTAAATTATTTTTTCCCGGCATTTAACATACCACCCTGTAAAAAAATTATTCGTATAGCAGTGAATTCTTTGCTTGTCTAATTATTAAAACAAGCTGGATAAATATTGTCAAGAAATAAAAATTTAACGGCAACAGAATATGGTCAGGGATAATAAAACCATAAAGATCAGAATAAAAGATTTTTTTCTTTTTTATTAATAAATATTGACAAAAAATTTTTTAAGAATTATCATCAGCTTGCCGGCTAATTACAATTTTTTAAGACAATAAAATCTGGTTTATTTTTGTTCTTGAGTTTTCTGCATTTAGACGAAGGTGTCCTGCTTTCTTAGTTGTTGCGTCAATTATCCAAGGTGTTTAACAAAAATAGGTACTTAATGTCTCTTTATTGGAGGGGAAAGATTTGGAGAATACTGCAACGAATTTTACAGTTCTGATCGTTTATCTTGGATTTCTCGTCGGTTTTGGAATTTATCAGGGAATGAAGGCAAAAAATACCACTGACTATAACATGGGGGGACGGGATGTTCCGGGCTGGGCATGCGCTCTTTCGGAAAGGGCTACAGCAGAGTCTGCATGGTGTCTGGTAGGTTTCCCCGGCTATGCTTATGCCAGCGGCCTCGTCTCAGTTTGGGTCGCTATAGGGCTTACCCTGGGGAACGTTTTGGCCTGGACGGTCATTGCTAACAAAATGCGCAAGGAAGCTGATAAATACGATGCTCAGACATATGTCGACTGGATAGCTAAGCGTCACGCGGGAAGCAAATCCGCTACTGCGGTAAGGTTATTCGGAAGTTTTGTCGTAATTTTCCTCTTTGCGTTCTATGTTGAAGCACAGGTGATCGGCGGGGGAAAAACCTTAAGGGCTTTGTTTGGATTGGCTCCGTACGTAGGGATCATACTTACAATGGCAGTAATTATCCCCTATACAGTCATAGGGGGATTCCAGAGCGTTGTATATACTGACTGTGTTCAGTCTATAGTAATGATATTTACACTTATCGTAGCGCCTCTCTGGGGAATTTACTACATTCATACAACTCCGGATCTTTATGCATCCTCAGTAACAGAAGCTCTTGCACTTGCTGGCCCTCAGTACAAGGACTGGACATCCGGAGCTAAAGGTATCTTTGCAGGGTTCATGATCGCCAGCAACCTTGCATGGGTAATTGCTTATCTGGGCGGGTGCCCGCACCTTACTGTGCGTTTTATGGCTCTTAAAGACGAAAAAGCATGGAAAACGGGAAGAAACATCGCGATCGCATGGACTGCCTGCGGATATGCGGGAGCCATACTTATAGGCATAATCGGGCTTGCAGTATTTGGCCCCGGTGCCATAGAAGATGCTGAGATGATAATGCCGCTGGTTGTTCTAAAGATCTTCCATCCATTCCTTGCTGCCATATGCGTTACAGGCGCTATCGCCGCAATGCTCTCGACGGCAGATTCAATGCTTATAGTGACCTCTTCCGAATTTACAGAAAACATATTAAAGCCTGTCATTTTAAAAGGAAAAAAGATGGATCCCAAGAAAGAACTGTTTATATCCCGGAGTGTTACAGTCGTAGTCGGACTTTTAGCGCTAGTGCTGGCATTCGTGCTTCCTGCAAACATGGTTTATTCGATCGTCTCGTTTGCATGGGCAAGCATGGGGAATCCTTTTGCTGTAGTAACATGCGCTACCCTTTTCTGGGATAAATACACCGGCACGGCGGCACTTTGGACCATGATATGCGGATTCTTTGGTACTGTTCTCTGGCAGGTCTCCCCAATGAACTCAGTAATAGATGCGCGTCTTGTGGGCGTCGTGCCCGCGCTGCTGGCAGCATATTTTGTAACTAAAATGACCTACGGTAAAGACCAGTGCGGTTGTGAGGAAGAAACAGCTAAAGCATAGTATTTAACAGGTGCGGCTCTTTAACTATCAGATGAGAGCTGCACCGGATTATTCAAACATTGGTGTCATTCGTTGGACCAATTCCAATAAATTACTAAAGACACAAAGGAGCATGATCGAAATGCAATTGATTAAAAGCCACCCGATCCTGGAATTCTCACATGGCAAACTTGTCAAGTTCTCCTTCGATGATAAGGATATGGAAGGATTCGAGGGCGAACCGATAGCAATGGCTCTTCACGCAAATGGAGTACATACCTATCGTATAACTCCTGAAATGAAAAGGCCCCGTGGATTCTTCTGCGCTATAGGTAAATGCAGTTCCTGCTTTATGGTAGTCGACGGAGTCCCCAACGTGAGGACATGCGTTACGCCCCTTAAAGAGGGAATGAAGGTAGAAACTCAGACCGGCAAAGGGACGGTTCCGCTGAATGTGGAGGTTGGCAGCAATGAGTGAGATCAAAAAAACAGATATTCTGATAGTAGGCGGAGGAGCCGCCGGATTGTCAGCGGCTTCAGAGGCTGCTTCTTATGGTGCGAAAGTCACTGTTTTGGAAAGCGACCTTCACCTTGGAGGGCAGCTTGTAAAGCAAACACATAAATTTTTCGGAAGCAAAGATGAACATGCGGGAACACGAGGCTATAAAATTGCCGATATTATTCTTAAAGAGATCGAAGATAACAAGGAAAATGTTGAAGTACACACAAATACAGCTGCTGTAGGATTTTACAAAAATGACGGTATAGTAACTGCCATGTCGGGTGAAGAGTCTTATTTCAAGCTTCAGCCCAAAAAGATACTTATGGCCACCGGCGCGCAGGAAAGGATCATCCCATTCCCGAACAACGACCTACCCGGAGTATATGGTGCGGGTGCCGTTCAAACGCTTATGAATGTCTACGGAGTTGTCCCGGGTAAAAAGGTGCTAATGGTCGGAGCAGGCAACATTGGACTTATCGTAAGCTATCAGCTGATGCAGGCAGACGTCGAGATCGCAGCCGTACTTGAAGCCCTTCCGAAGATCGGAGGCTACTGGGTACACGCGGCAAAGATCCGCAGACTTGGCGTGCCGATACTGCTCAGGCATACCATCAAGGCAGCGCTTGGCAAGGATGTAGTTGAAGGAGCGGTCATTCAGGAGCTTGACGATAAGTTCCAGCTTATCGGCGAACCGAAGAAGATCGACTGTGATGTCATCTGCCTTGCAGTAGGGCTTACCCCGACAAATGAGATGCTTTGGCAGGCAGGCTGCGAGATGAAATTTGTTCCGCAGCTCTGCGGACATGTTCCGATGCGTGACGCGAAACTTAGGACAAGCCACCCTGATTTCTGGGTAGCAGGCGACGCTGCAGGAATTGAGGAAGCAAGTGCTGCAATGATAGAAGGCCGTATCGCGGGTCTGGCTATGGCCGAGGCACTTGGCTGCAACGTCAGGAAAGAGAACTTTGGCATTTACCAGGAACGTCTTGACTCTCTCCGCAGGGGCGAAGCAGGCGAAAAGATCAGGTGCGGTCTTGGAATGGCACAGATCAAAGATTGGGGTAATGAAGAATGAACAACGAAAAACTATACAATAGCGGAGTTCTTACCGAAACCTGCAAGGGAGCTATTCTTCCTCCTAAAGAACTTTGGGAAAAGAAAAAAGGCGGCCTTGTAATTATCGAATGCCCGCAGCGCATCCCATGCAACCCATGTCATACGAGTTGCCCGACAGGAGCTGTCGTTGCTTTTAAGGACATCAACGACCAGCCTGAGATAGATTACGAAAAATGCACCGGCTGCGGTATGTGTGTTGCGAAGTGTCCGGGGCTCGCCTGCTTTGTGATAGCCCCGACCTTTTCAGAAGATAAGGCCCTTCTTAAACTTCCTTATGAGCTCACTCCTATGCCTGAAAAAAAAGACAAAGTTCAGTGTTTGAACAGAGTTGGAGAAGTCGTGACAGAGGGAATAGTGGAAAATATTACAGAGCCATTCAAGGATTCGACAAAAGTTTTGCATGTTTCAATAGATAAATCATTCGTTGATCAGGTCAGATCAGTCAGGGTGGTGAAATAAATGTCAGAATGTAATTGCAGCTGTGATGTAGATCTCAAGGAACTTGATTTTGAAAAGATGGACGATGACATAATCGTATGCCGCTGCGAAGAAATCACGATGAAAGAGATCAGGGAGTGGATCCCGAAAGGGTATGACACTTTTGACGAGCTTAAGCGTCTTCTGAGAGTGGGAATGGGTCCCTGCCAGGGCAGGGGATGCAGGGACATTATACTTCGGGAAATTTCAAAGATGACAGGAGTTCCTGTCTGTGACATTCCGTCAGGAACGATAAGGCCTCCGGTGAAGCCGATAAAGAGTTTGCTGACCGCATCAAAAGGGGGAGAATACGAATGAGCTGGCAGAAGACAGCCGACGCAGTGGTCATCGGCGGTGGAATGATGGGAATGGCTACCGCGTATTACCTTGCAAAGCTTGGCATGAAGGATGTAGTGCTTCTTGAAAAAAATACAGTTGCCTCCGGAGCCACCGGACGCTGCGCAGCAGCATTCAGATCCACCTGGGGCGGCGAATTGAATATTATTCTCGGAAAAGCTTGTATTGATAAATATGAAAAACTTTCTGAAGAACTGGGTATGGATATTGGACTATACCAGAACGGCTACCTCTTTATCGCTTACTCGGACGAACAGGTGGAAAACTTCAAAAAGTGCATTAAGCTGCAGAATTCACTTGGAGTCCCGTCAAGGATGCTCAGCCACGACCAAGCCAAAGAACTCTGCCCGGGTATCAATCTGAACGACACAAAGGGTTTCTACTGGCACAAGCGCGACGGCCACGCGGACCCGATGCTTACGAACTTTGCGCACCAGGAAGCAGCAAAACGTGAAGGGGTCAATATTCAGAAATTCACCGATGTGACCGGATTTAAAATGACTGACGGCGCAGTAAAAGGTGTCTGCACCAACAAGGGCGACATTGATACCAATATAGTGATCAATGCAGCCGGAGCATGGGCCGGCCGGGTAGCGGCGCTTGCCGGGCTTTCGATCCCTGTGCACGGAGAACGTCATGAGATCCTTGCCACGGAGCCTGTAGAGTTCGGTGTCTGCCCGACATTCCTTATGAGCTATGACCCTGACTTCTATATGCAGCAGCGTCCGCACGGATCAATAATTGCCGGGTGTGGTCCGAGCCGTTACCGCAAGGAAGCTGCACCTTTCAACGACTATGAGATGGGGGACTGCTGGAACTTCCTCGAGCACATGACAGGGGTCATGAACAAGGTGCTTCCCAGGACTAAAGGGATCCGGGTGGTCCGCCAGTGGTCAGGAATGTATGACATTACCCCCGATATGCAGCCTGTGATAGGAGAGGCTGAGGAGATGAAGGGTTTCTGGATGAACGTCTCAGGTTCCCGTGGGTTCATGTTCGGTCCGGTAGCCGGAGAGATGGTTGCTGAACAGATCATACTTGGCAAGACAAGCCTCCCGATCGAAAAGTTCCACTGGAGCCGTTACGCAAGGGGAGAATTCCTCGTTGATACCGCAATAGCTTAAAAGGGAAAACTAAGCACACTATGGGCGTCTTCCCGATGAAGGCGCCCATATTTTTTATTAAATTTTATAGGTCGTACCGCTTGCCTATTTTCTCTAAAGACTCTACCCAAATATTGTAACCCGAGGCTCTTTTGATCTCGTTCCAGGCAAGTTCGTTCAAGCCTCCGGGAGTTGCAGTAGCGGACATATATGCTTCTACATCTTCGCCGCATTCTTCTCGCATCAGTATAGACAGGGCTTCGTTCATACAACATGTATAATCGAGAGCATTTTTGAAATCCATTTCCTTAGTCATGCACCATTTTACTATTTCATTGACCAGTCCGTAATATGGGACCATCAAGCCGGTTACTGAGGCTAAAACTTCAAGGTCTTTTTCATTGTTTACTTTTATTACAGTTCCTATGTTTTCCAATAATTCTTCACAGACAGAGTCCTCACCAAAAAGTACAATGGGTCCTATCCTTCTCGAAGCAAAAGGGAGAGGCACTGCCCTTACCACTTTATGGGCCGGAAAAAACCATGGGGAAGCCTTTGAAAGGCTGATCCCTGCCGCCAGGTGGATAATGTGATTATTATCCCTGAATCTCAGATTTTGTGTTACATCTTCAAGTATATCGGGAACTACAGCAGGAATAATAATATCAGCATTATCTACGACTTCTTGGTTAGAGAAACATATATTAATTTTATCAGGGTTAATGGTCTTTAATGACTCAGCTTTATTGATCCTGGGAGCGAATACATATATTCTGCCTGTAAATTCAGGTGAGGAGCATAACCCTTTTGTTAAAGCAGTTGCGATTCCACCCGCCCCCAAAAATCCTACATTTAAATTAAATGACATGATTTTTCCTCCTCTAATTACTTCGATAATAATTTATTAACATATTTTTATGCTTAAAAATTTGTAAGCATATCAAAAATTATTTATAAAAAATTAGTATAAATTTAAAAGTGATGGAAGATAAGCAATCAGAAGAAATATAAATAAGGGTTATTCTTAATTTATTCCCGGGTTGTTCTAGTTATTATTTTAAGTTTTTGACGAAGTTATAGTCTTTGAAGACAAACATGTCTGTCTCAAGAATATTCTTTTCATATTTTTCAAGACGCTTCTTAATGTTGTTGCTGTTTTTCCTGTACATTGCGACCATCAGAGCATGGATCAAAGCAATCGCTGAGGCGCTTGCGTCAGCAAGGATGATGTATTTCTGCGGAGTTATCAAATAAGTGCTGGATAAAGGGATTATAGGCGACAATTTACTGTCTGTGACCCCAATTATTGGGACTTTTTTCTTTGAAAGTATCTCTGTGATCCTTTGTACTTCGCTGGAATAGCGGGGATAACTGAAAACAAGTGCAGCTGATTTTGGACCCACTGAGTCCAACAAAGATACAAAGCACATGTTCACCTGATTGATAATGTGGATATTATCCCTGAAATTACACATAAAATTCAAGGCATATAATGTCAGATACTGATGGATAGGACCTCCCACAAGTAGTAATTTATCACAATCAGAAAGCATTTTAGCAGCCTGGTCGAAAGATGCAGGATCAATGTTGTTCAATGTCTCGTTCATCAAATCTATTTCAACATCAAACACTCTTTGATAAATAGAATCATCTGAACCAGAATATGGTATCTGACGAAACTGTCCGCCCTTGTGGTTAATGGTTTCTTTGCGGAGTTCAAGCAAAAATTCAGAAAAACTGTTGAATCCCATAGCATAAACGAATCTTGTAAGGGTAGCCTCACTTACTCCGGCTTGTCTGGCTATTTGAGGTGCATTCATAAGGGCAACGTCAAAAATGTTGTCCAAAATGAATTTCCCCAGCACATTCTGTTTTTTGCTGAAATCAGTAGACATCGCCATGATTCTTTCGCTTATGCTCATGTTTGATTATCACCTTTATCAATTAAAAAAGTTGTAATGAACTATCAAAATAATATCTTTTATGAATTCCCAAGTCAATAAGAAAGGATGCTTTCTTATTTTGTGGTTTATGAAGAGAGTATTTCAACCCTTATGCTTTATGTCAACTTACTTGGACAGAAACATCTTTCAGGTCATAAAGCGGTTTGATCTTTTTTAATATCTCCTCTTTGGTTGGAGGCAGAATGTAAGGGAATGGTACTTCTCTGCCTAAATTCCTGTAAGTTTCAATGCCTAGTCTATGGTACCGAAGTATTTCAACAGCAGAGAGATTGTTAAGTTTAGTGCAGAACTCAGCCATCTGTTCGTAATTTTCAGTATCGTCATTTACTGAGGGGATAAAGGGAACCCGTATAGTTGTTTTTGTCTTATTTGTACTGTCAATTTTTTTTATGTTTTCAAGGATAACGGCATTGTCGACACCTGTATAAAATTTATGTTTCGCCGGATCCATAAGTTTAAGATCGATAAAGATCGTCGGAAGGTAGTTAAGCATGGGAGAGATCAATTCCCATTTTCCATAACCGCATGTTTCGATAGTATTATCAATGCCAAGCTCAAAACTTTTTTTAAGTATATCTTTTGCAAACAAAGGTTGATAAAAGACCTCACCGCCGCTAAGCGTCAATCCACCGCCGTGATGGAAAAATATATCGTCTTTGGATATTTCTGCAATAACTTCATCTGAAGACATGTCTCTTCCATAGACTCTAACTGCATCATGGGGGCAGATATTTTTGCACTTGTTGCAGCCTATACATAGTGAATTATCAACCGTAATTCCGCCATCCAAACTGCATTGGATAATATTTTCGGGGCAGACTTCCGCACATTTCCCACATAAAGTACAGCATGAGCGCATTATTCCCGTCTCATGCCTCAAGCTTTGTGATTCCGGAGTAGAGCACCATTCACATCTCAGGGGACACCCTTTGAAAAATACTACGGTCCTTATTCCAAAACCATCTTTGTTTGATGACCGCTCTATGCGCAGAACCCTGCCCGCAACAGACATTTTAATTAACAGTCTTTTCCCGTTTATGCAACGCTTGTAATAGTGGTTCTCGAGATAATGTCATCCTGTACGTCTTTGTCAAGCTCGACGAAGAAGGCGGTGTAACCCGCGACCCTTACAAGAAGCCCTTTGTGATCTTCGGGATGTTTCTGTGCGTCAATAAGCTTTTCCTGATCGACTACGTTAAACTGTACGTGGAAAATTCCGAGTGAACAAAGTCCCTTGAGCAGGCTCATCATTGCCGATATGCCTTCACTGGTGGAGAGGAAATCAGGCATTATCTTCATATTAAGCAACGTACCCTGCATAAAACGGTCATGTGGTATATTTGAGATGGAACGAAGGATGGCTGTAGGTCCTTCCATATCACTTCCGCACATTGGACTAAGGCCGTCTCCCAGTGGTTTCCAGGCTACTCTGCCGGAAGGGAGCGCACCGACTTCGAGGCCAAAGGGAGTATTGCCTGATACAGGGAGTATTCCCGGGCTCATGGTCCCCATGTGGCTTCTGTAGCTTTCTATTTCATCAGCTATGAAAGTAAAGAGCTCACCTCCTAGCCTGTCGACCCATTTAATGTCATTGCCGTATTTGGGGGCTTCCAAACAGAGCCTGTGGATCTCCGGATGGTTTTCAAAGTTGTCAGAGATCGCATCCAGCAGTTGCTGCATTGAAATCTTCTTTTCATCAAAAACAAGTGTTTTCGCTGCTGCAAGACTGTTGATGAGGTCTGCAACACCTATCATGTCGATGCCGTTTCCCACATGGTATTTGGCACCACCGTCAGTGTAGTCCACAGCGTTTTCCACACATTCACGATGAGTCAGGGAGAGGGTCGGGACAGGTCTTCTCTTGCTCACATAGTCAACGATATGGCTAGCTATTACAAGTTGTTTGATACCGTATTTTATCTGTTCCTTCACCGCTGATTCGAATTCCTTGTAAGACTCGAATTCTCTTGGGTCACCTGTCTTGAGCGATATAAATTTATTGTACTTACGTGAAACCCCATTAAACATTGCAAGCTCGACCATTGAGCCGAGGTTTAAGTCAGCAAAGGCAGTAAAACCACACATCTTGCCTTCAAGGTTAGTTTCGACACAACCGCATGGATTCCAGTTATAAGCTTCGCGCAGCGGTACGCCTTTGTTCATCATCATTGCGGTCCCGACCTCGTCGCAATGGAAAGCCGGGAAGCCGGTTCCAAGTTTGATAAGTTCAACGACCTTCTGCAGGAAAGAATTGGGATTTTTGGACATGCTGTACCTGACCGAAAGGGAGGGCTGGTAAAGCCGAACATCCATTGTGGCCTGCAGAAGCATGTATGATACGTCGTTTACTGCATCAGCTCCGGTATGGTCAACTCCGCCGGCGCATATGTTTTGGAACATCGGATATCCGGCAGAGAACTGGGCAGAAGTGCGATCCTGGAAGAGGCAGGGTTCTGAAAGCTTTACCCAGAGACAGTCGATCAATTCCTGAGCCTTCTCTTCTGTGATTTTCCCTGCTTCAAGATCTGCCTTGTAGAACGGATAAAGGTACTGGTCCATCCTTCCCATATTATAGCTTGCGGCGTTCTGCTCCATGATTATTGCGATATGGTAGAGATATGCGGACTGAACAGCCTCGTAAAAACTTTCAGCGGGATGCTCTGGTACTTTAGCACAGATCCTTGATATCTCAAGAAGCTCTGCCTTTCTGGAATTGTCTTTTTCAATCGATGCAAGAAAAGCTGCCTCTTCAGAATATCGTCTGGCAAGTATGATTATCCCTTCAGCCGATGCAAGAAGGGCTTTGTAGTATATCTCTTTTTCGTAATCCCCCGGGATAGATGTATCCAGTTCCTTCATTTTGTTTTTGATCCGGCTGCATATGGCAGTTATGCCTTCATTGATCACGTCAGTATAGCCTGCGGTTACTTCACCCCAGCCACGGACAAACTTCCTGTCGACAAATATTGCTCCGTGGTCTTTCAGTGTTTTAATTTCTTCAGGTGCCTGTGCAACCCACTCTTCAAATACAGAGAGCCCTTTCCAGAAAGGTTTCACCTCGCGACGGAAGAGTTCTTTCTCATCTTCAGAAATATAAAATGGATCATAGCGCCTTGTGCCGATGGTATCGAGTTCGTTGTCAAGAACAGACCAACAGCTGTCAGCTGAAACTATCCCACCCCTTATCTTGCTGCCCGAGCATCCCACGATTAGCTCCCGAGGCCAGATGGTAACACTTTTTTTAGTACATTGGTGCTTGACTCCAAGACCTTTCCTTAGCACCCAGGGAAGACCGTTGGTATTTTTAAAGCTCTCCGTGAGCAGAAGAGCAGGTTCAATATCGACCTCTGGCCTGGTGTTGATAACTCTCTGTTTGAGGAATTCAATTCTTTCGAGATACTTTTTAGACATAGGGATACCTCCAAATGTTTATAGAAAACTAGGACAAAGCTAAATCAATCTATAATTATTCTAAGTTACAAGTAATAATATCATATTGAAATCATTGTTTTAATATATCAAAAATAAAATCATTTTATCTAAATGTTTTACTGGCATTACACAAACTGTTTCTCAATCATCATGCTTATTAACAAATATTTTAATTTGAATTAGTTCCCAAGGATAAGTCGTGGCAGCCAAAGAGCAAGGTCAGGGAAATATGTGACTGCAATCAAAGTCGGGATCCAGCAAAGGACAATCAAAATATAGTTTGGCTTAAGCATTGCTGAAAGGGGTGTTTTGGTAACCTGAACACCAAAGTAAAGTGCAGGAGCCGTTGGCGGCGTCAGCAGACCTATTGCAACGTTTACTCCCATAATTGCGGCAAAGTGTATTGGGTCGACACCAAAGCTTTCTACTACGGGAAGGAGGATCGGGGTACCCAAAAGAAGGCAACTTGTGTCATCCATTATCATACCCATAATAAGTACCACGATGTTAACGCCTAAGAGTATGACTGTTTTATTATCTGAGAAACTGCGAAGGAAGTCAGCTATCGCTCCGGGCATATCTTCCATTATGTAAATGCGGCTAAGCATCATGACGCAAAATATCATCACCATGATCACTCCCGTGGTAGATGCCGTTTCAACAAAAGTCTCATATAAGCTTTTAATGGTAAGCTTTTTGTATATAAAAAACCCAACCGGAATCGAATAAATTATTGCCACCGTTGCTGCTTCTGTTGGTGTAAATGTTCCGCTGTATATCCCGCCAAGTACGATAATTGGCATAAGAAGTGCAGGAAATGCTGACACAGTGTCATTTTTGGCCATTACTATAAAATCTTTGGCCGGCATTTTATCACGAACTTTAATGTTGGGGTCATCTTTTAAAATAAACAAACTTACTATGGAGAGCAAAATAACTAAAATGATTCCGGGACCAACAGTTGCGAGGAAGCAGGCAAGAAGTGGTTGGCGACCGGCCCACGAATAAAGGATCATATGAGCGCTTGGAGGAATAAGCAGTCCAAGAGGGCATGCGCTTGTCAAAAGGGTTGCTACGTATGCTTTCGGGTATCCAGCCTCTTCAAAACGAGGGAGCATTATGCTGCTAATGCATGAAAGTGTTGCTAGGCTGCTTCCAGCTATCGATCCGAATGCCGCGCTTGCAACTATTGCAACAACAGCGAGACCGCCTTTAACTCTTCCGACAAATATTCCAACGAAATTCACCAACGACTTTCCTATCCCACTTCTTTCCATTACCAGTCCAACTGCAATGAAAAGAGGTACGCATAGCAATACCATTGAGTTTGTTACACTGTATCCGTATTTCATAAGAAAACTGTCCTCGTATCCGATCGAGTGGATCAAAAAGAGTGCTGCTGTAATAAATACATAGGGCAGATACATTCCTATAAGCAATCCGATTATTATTATTAACACTGCAAACCCAAGCATGGCTAGATGCCTCCACTTTCTTCAGCAAGATCAGATACTAATGTCGACACTTTCTCGCATACAAGATCAGAAGCCGGTGTTGTTATTTCCTCGAAAAACTGTACTATGACGTAGAATGTCATAATCACGAAGCCGACAGTTACCGCACTCATTGATGTTACCAAAGGAAGGTTCCACGCAGATGTTGTCGGCCAGATCTGAAAACCATTGGTAATGTAAGAGATCGATAGACGCATAGTTTCAATGGCAACCAGTGTTTGGATCAAACCTGCAATAATGCGGAGAATTTTTTTGCCTTTTGGCGGAAGGATCCTTTCTAAAATGTCGGCTCTCACATGTTCTCTTTTTTCCATTGCATATGAACTTCCGATAAAATACATCCAAAATGCTGAAATCATAACTATTTCGTCATAGCCAAAGAAATCCAGTTTAAATACATATCTGAACAATACAACGACACCAAGTATCCCTACCATGACGCAAGTCGTGATAAAAAGCGTAAACTTCTGTACTATCAAAAGCATTTTCCATAAGGATGAGGCTTTTAATTTGTCTAAAACGCACTTAACTTTCTGTCCCATTTCTATTTCCCCCTGTTCAAACGCAGATGGACAGCCGACATCGATAATTAACTGATGATGCCGGCTGCCAAGATGAAGTTATTTCCCTGCGAGTTTTTTCTGGTTTGCGATTACCGCGTCTTCAAGCATCTTAAGCGTGTCTTTACCATAAATTTTCGCGTATTTCGGCCAAACCTGTGCTCTGACTTCTGCACTGCGCTTTATTGCCTCTTCTTTTGAGTATCTGATGACTTTAATTCCATGCTCTTCCAGTTTTTTCTCATATTTTGCTTCTATAGTCCTGGCGATAGGGACCCACTTTTTAAGCTGTGCAGCAATGCATTCCTGTACGATCTTACGGTTCTTTTCGCCGAAAGACTCCCAAAGTTTTTTGTTGATGATCAGCCATCCTGGGGTGGAACCCATATTGTTTGCGTCAAAGCATTTGATCATGTCGCGCGCCTGCAGATAGGCGTCTTCTGCGGGAATGTTGGATGCACCGTCGATCTGCCCCGTCTGGATGGCACTGTATACCTCAGCATAATCCATTGTTACTGTGTTGTATCCCATCGCAGCAGCCATATCCCTTACTGAAGGCATGGCAGGAGTTCTAAGCGAAATATTTTTCTTAGCATTATCCTTTATGTTGGAGGGAACCTTTTTGAGTATGAATCCTATCCTGGGGTCCACCCAGCCTCCGAGACTGACAAATCCGGCTTCAGCAGAATACTTCTCAATCAATTTAACAAAAGGTGATTTTTGATCAAGGAACATGAGCTCATACTCAGGAAAACCTGAGGTGCAAAGGCCGGGAAGATTTCCTATGTCGAGCATGGGGTGGTATCTCTTTGTCAGCCAGGTAAATGATGCGTCAATAGTCCCTGCACGGACTTCTTCAATCGAATCTTCATAGGTCCCCAGCTGTCCGGAAGGGAACACTTTAAAATCTATTTCGCCCTTTGTCTTCTCTTTTATCATTGAAGTCAGTTCGACCAGAGCTTCAGTGGTGTAGCTGTCTTCGGGGTAAGGAGCGTAAAACTTTAACTGTCTCTTTGCTGCATAAGCTGCGTCGATGTTGATCGTGATAAATACAAGGGCTGCAATAATTAAACTAAGAAATCCTGCCATTTTTCTTGTGCTAACCATCATAAAAACCTCCTTGATTATTTGATGAACAATAAAATAAATATTTTTTTAAAGATTACATGGGACGCAAGGATATAATTTCACAGCATCACTCCTAAATATGACAAAATGAAATTTGATATTGGCGATGATATCATAAAGAAATTATTTTTTCAAATATTAATTTCAAAAATTATTTACTCAAATTATATTGCCTTTTTGACTAATGATTTTGTAATGAATAAAGAACGATTAGTCTTCTGGATTTTCTTGAAAAGATTTCACTGTCAGGTCGATAAAGGCCTTCATTGCCGGGGATACCCATTTATTGCGATGATGGAAGATCTGGCACCAGAATTTTCTGTTGCAGCCTTTAACATCAAGAATGGAAAGTTTTTTTTCTGAAATGCTTTTCTGAAAAATGTAGTTGGGCAAAAAACTTATACCAAGTCCTTTTTGGACAAGTTCCATAAGTATCATGGTGTTGTCTATCTCTATGGACGATGAAATTACAGTGTCCTCGTTTGCGGCCATTTCTTCAAGTTCCTGTCTGTAAATGCTGTCTCGCTCCGTAAGCAGCAGTGGCTGTGCAAGAACTTCTCCAAGCCTGATCCTCTTTTGTCTGGCAAGTTTGTTATCGGGGTGAACGACAAATGACAATCTATAGGAACGGGCATATGCAATGCAGCAGTCTCTGTCGGTTATTTTCCTGCCGAAGCCTACTGCGACATCTAATGCGTTCTGTTTGATCATCTGCAGCAGATCTGTTGTATGTGATGTTCTTATATCCAGTTTGACCTTTGGGTATTGACGATGATACTCGGTTATTAGTTTTGCTGAATAAGGATTTATCAAGGATTCAATGCTGCCTACCCTTAAAGTTCCGCTGACCTCATCCTTGTTCATGCCTAGGTGGAGCATTTGTTCCTCGATTTTTTTCATTTCTTTTGCTTCAGATAGAAATTGTTTGCCAAGGTTTGTTAAAATGACCTTTTTCCCAATCCTTTCAAAAAGTTGAAATCCGAGTTCCTTCTCCAGTTGCTGGATCTGAATGGTCACAGTTGATTGTGAATAATTGAGATATTCAGCTGTACGTGAGAAATTCTCAAACTCAGTCAACTTTATAAAAGTTTCGATGTTACGCAGCTCCATATTTATCACCTATTAAAATTAATCATCGTTATGATCAAATTCATTAATTTTACAAATATTATTTTATAACCTAGACTTGTAGAAAGCAATATATTTCCATTTTTTAAAAAAATAAAATCAATTAACACAAATTGCAGGAGGCGTATCAGAAATGGCAGGACAGGAAGTAAAGACACTATTGTTGTCACAGAAGGACCTTATTGAGGCGGGCGTAATGGACATGCACCACTGCGTTGACGTTATCGAAGATGTATTCAGCC